>Ga0181369_1000067_pt1 | contig 26576 bp, 27 predicted proteins | sample LowvirmetaG_8_FD_130088 | JGI IMG/M metagenome (GOLD analysis project Ga0181369, IMG submission 130088) | Marine viral communities from the Subarctic Pacific Ocean - Lowphox_04 viral metaG | ecosystem: Environmental > Aquatic > Marine > Oceanic | place: Subarctic Pacific Ocean | collected... | reverse complement strand
TGGACTCCTGAATTTGCTCAAGATTTAAATGCATATCACTCAATTGACGCTGAAGCTGAATTAACTTCAATGTTAAGTGAATATGTATCAATGGAAATTGATCTTGAAATTTTAGATATGTTAATCAATGGTGCAGTAACAACTGAATATTGGTCAGCTAAATCTAATCAATTCTATAACGCTGCTACAAATAAATTTGATGGCTATAGCGTAGAGAATGGCGGATATTATAATACTCAAGGAGAGTGGTTCCAAACTTTAGGAACTAAACTTCAAAAAGTATCTAACAAAATTCACCAAAAAACATTAAGAGGTGGAGCTAATTTCTTAGTAACTAGTCCTGCTGTTGCAACTATCCTAGAATCTATTCCTGGATTTGCTGCTGACACAGACGGTTCTAAAATGGAATTTGCCGCTGGTGTTCAAAAAATTGGTGCAATCAATAATAGATACACAGTTTATAAGAATCCATACATGAAAGAGAACGTAATCCTTATGGGATACAGAGGAGCTCAGTTCCTTGAAACAGGTGCAGTTTATTCACCATATGTTCCATTAATCATGACACCGCTAGTATACGATCCTGTTAACTTTACACCAAGAAAAGGTGTGATGACAAGATATGCTAAGAAAATGGTAAGACCAGAATTCTATGGTAAAGTATATGTTGCTGGATTAAATTCTATTTAATAGTTAATTAATTATTAAATAATTTAAACATTGAGAGGGATGATTTATCATCCCTTTCTTACTGTTTTGATATTTATAATAAAAGAAGTACTATGGCAGCACCAAGAACAAAATACTCAATACAATCAAGAATAAGATATAAAGGTAATTTAGTAGATGTTTTAGATAGAATACGAGCTATACGTATGGTATTAATGGTTCATATCGAAAAAGATCTAGGAAAAGGAGCCGAATTAATAACTTTAAAAGTTTTATCTCCATATCCAGCTAAAAAAACTTTTTTAGCTCTTCAACAAATATGTACTAGAAAAATTGAAACATTAGAACAAATGCAACTATTAAATAGTACATTAACAAAATTAGAATAAGGTAAATAATTAAATGGCAGATTATAGTGTAAACAAACCCATATGGCCCGGTTCAGCATCTTTTACTGCTGGAAAAACTCCGTTTGGATTTTTTGATCAAGACACAATGTTTCAAACTCATTGTTTAAGTTTTGCAACTCATGCAGCTCAAAATGTCGGATATCCAATTATGGATGTTGAATTAATTGATATTAATTTTTTTAATGCATTTGAGTCAGCAGTTATAGAATATTCAAATCAAGTAAATCAAGTAAATATTGCAAATAATTTATTAAATACATTAGGAATAACAACAGGTTCGAGCTTTTTAACTGAAAACAATAGTAGTTTTTCTGACACGCTAGTAGGATCTTCATTATCATATATCACGAAATTATCAAAGACATATGGTGCAGAAGCTGATTCAGGAGGACATCAAAAGTGGTTTTCTGCCTCAATTGACGTTAAGCCAGGATGTCAATCATATAGTATAAGAACAGCGGTCTCAAAAAGTTTAGGTATCGAATTAACGAATACAAGTTCAATCGAAGTAAAAAGAGTATTACATACCGTACCGCCAGCTATTATAAGATATTTTGATCCATTCGTTGGTACTGGATTAGGATCACAAAATTTAATGGATGCATTTGATTTTGGAGGATTTTCACCATCAGTCAATTTTATGCTAATGCCATTACATCAAGACTTATTACGAATACAAACTATAGAATTTAATGACAGAATTAGGAAATCACATTTTTCATTTGAAATACATGGTGATGATATTAGATTATATCCAACTCCTGGTAAAACTGGAACAGCGGCAACGCCATTTTATGAAAAGGTTTGGTTTGAATTTGTATTTGAGGATAAAAAAGCAGATGAAGCATTATTATTCGGAAATACTGCAGTAATGAATGGAGTAGTATCTGATGCATCAAATATTCCATATACATATCAAAAATATTCACAAATAAATGATGTTGGAAGATCTTGGATATTTAGATATGGATCTGCATTAGTAAAAGAAATGTTAGGATATGTTCGAAGTAAATATTCGTCTGTACCTATACCAAATTCAGAAGTAACTTTAAACGGATCTGATTTAGTCTCTCAAGGACAAGCAGAAAAAGAAGCATTAATTACACAATTAAGAGAATTTTTAGAAAAATTAAGTAAAGAAAATATGATAACACGACAACAAGCAGAAAACGATGCAATGAATGAAGTATTATCAAAAATACCAACAAAGATATATGTAGGATAAAATGGCTCTATTTGGAACACAACGAGATGCAAAATTTTTAGCATCAATTAATGCAGAATTATTAAATGCAATAATTGATACAGAAATAGAATTCTATAAATTAATTATTGAAGAATCAAATTCAAATATATATGGCGAATCAGTAAATAAAACATATTTTGATTTTATACAAATTCCAGCTTTAATTACTAAAGAAGGAAAAACTGCTGAAATGGATGATTATGGTCATACATATACAAGGACAGCACAATTTGGAATATCAAGAGATATTTTAGAAAAAGCTTCATTTTATCCCGAAGTTGGAGATATAATTAAGTGGGATAATGAATTCTATGAAATTGACAATGTTGATGCAAATCAATATTTTGCAGGAAAAAATCCAGATACGTGGCCTAATGGAAATAAATTTGGTTATAGTGTTTCAGTTTTATGTGATTCACATGTAACAAGACAAACACCAGCAAATATTAGAAAAATGAGATTTGGATTAACAAGCGATAATCAATCATATAAAGGATTTTAATGTCTAGACAAAGAAATTTAAATATTGATCGAAGAGTAAATAAACCAGATCTTAGAAATACTGAGTCTGTTAGAGATGATCAAACATTTGATAGATCATCTCAAATTCGAAGAGATGATGATATTCATGTTACTCCAAAACGAACGGTTTATGATATAGACTTTGCATTAAAATGGTTTATAGAAAATACAATACAACCAAAAATTACAGCAGCAAATAATGAACTTATTGACATACCAGTTATATATTCAAATGCAGAAAAATGGGATAGTGTAAGAAAATTAGGATATATTCGTGATGAAAAAGGAATGTTACAATCTCCATTAATTATATTAAAAAGAAATTCATTACAAGAAAGAGATCAATTAAAAAAATTAGACGTAAATAGATTTATATCTGGAAATTCGATTACATATCGACAACAATATAATAATCGAAATCAATATATGGATCAGTTTTTTCCAATACCAGATCAAGAAAAAAAATTCTCAGAGGCCTTCTATTCAATTAGTATTCCGGAGTATGTTGATATAGAATATGATTTATTAATGTGGACAGATTTTACAACACAAATGAATGAACTTGTTGAACAATTTATGCCATATGGAGGATTTGCTTGGGGAAATGAATCAAATAAATATAGGACTCATATACGAACAATGAGTTTTGAAACTGTAAATACTGTAGGAAATGATCGTCTAGTACGATGTACAGTACCATTAACTGTTAATGGTACATTATTAGCAGAGCAAGAACAACGAATATCAACATTACAAAAACGATATTCATTAAAAAAATTAGTATGGCAAATTATTGTAGATGTTGAAGATAATATTTTTGATTCTCTGATACTACCGCAAGCTGTATTAGATGTAGAAACACAAATTAGAAGTGGCGCTCGTGTAGTTATTACAAGAGTAGGTACAAATGAACAAATAGAAATAGATGCGAACCTTATGGATTATTTAACACAACTCGAAGAAAAAACAGGAACTGTACAGAATTCAACAACTGTAACAGTAGATGACGTTGCAGGTACTAACCCACAAACATTACTAGCTGCAACTAAAAATGAATTTAATGTATATATTAATGGACAATATATTGATAAAGCATTATACACATGGACGCCAACATTAACATCACCGCAAACAATTATATTTAATACTGCACAATTAGGCTATACTTTAGAGGCCGATGATATAATTATAATAAATGGAAGATGGCAAAGAAGCTTATAAAAGAAATTAAAAAAAATGGCTAGAAGATTTAAAGGAAAACAATTAGCAAAACATCTAGTTTTAACTGGATCTTTAGCTATTTCAGGATCAGATTCACCATTGCCTAATAGTGCATCATTGGCAATAGATGGAGGATTTAATCGCACAGATTCTGATCCAACAACACTAATAGGAAATTTTGATGCTGGTTCATTTCATGAAGATCTTAACCCGCCACCACAAAAACAAATTATATTATAATGTTTTATAATTGTTTTATATTTATAATAAAGAAAAAATAATAAAAGGAATTTAATCAATGTCACAAATCATTCAGCATAGACGAGGAAGCTTGTCAAACATTAAATCTCTGAATACAAATGGCCCAATTCATAGAGGCGAAGTATTAGTAGCAACCGGTTCGTTGTATATATCTTCAGGATCACTTGATTCAGATAATTATCATTATTCTGCTTCCATTTTCTTTGGAGGATCATTAACTACTGATGGATCTAATTATAGACCATTAACGTCAATATTATCTGGTTCTGGATTACCTGCTATAACAGTTGGTTCATACGGAAGAGCTTTAGACGGAATTTTATGGGTAAATACAGATGATAATAAATTATATAGATTAGCCGCAGATCCAACAAATGATTTAGCAGGCGTTGGAAATGGCTTAAATGCAACCGGGTCTCACGTAGAAATTTCAGGAGGCTCATCAGAAGCATCTGGTCAAATAGGTGCTGCAGAAGACGCAAGTTATGCAGACGGATTATTTACAGACTTCACAACAACAACACCAGTAGGAACAGCTGTAGATAGATTCAACGAAATTTTAAAAGCATTAGCACCTCCTCCTGCACCATTGCTAGATGATATTGACATGGATTCACTTGGTACTAGTGTTAAATTATCATTTGGAGCCTCAAATGGTGTAACATCATATTCAAATGTAGATGGAACAGGCGGATCAACAGTCGACTCTAATGCAGTTTTTAATGCATCAGGAACTAGAAGAGGAGCATTTGGATCAGCAGGTGCAAGAACAGGTACATTAAATGAAGATGTAAACGCAGATGGAGCTGGCAATATTAATTTTCCAGCTAATTCATTTGGAGATGCTGAATTAGGAACAATAAAATTACATGTTAATGGAGTAGACTTACTTACAGTAGATTTAACATCAACAACTAATGCAATTACACAAACAAATGGTAATAGTTCACAAATTCAAGTAAGTGCAACAAAGAATGCACAATTTGATGATGGTACAGAACTTGACACATTTAAAAGTAGAACAGGTACATATAGTATAAATGCAGCCGATCAAAGACAAGGATATAATTTTGCAAAAATTATTCGTTCAGTAGGCGGTACAGATACCGATTCAGATTTTGTAGAATGGGTAAATGATTTTGATAATAATGCATTAGCAGGTTCTGGGCAGGAAATGTTTGAGTATACTGCAGCAGGATCCAATCAAATTTCTGGAGTAACATATCATACATCTGCCAATATTAAATTCAGAACTAATATTAGTAATGCATATAGAAATACTTATACTAATGGTAATGCTATAACATTTAATCCTACCGGATTAAGTGCAGCAACAGGAGTACACATAACTGGATCAGGTGTCACAGATACTATTAATGCTAGTGGAAATAGCCATGCTTTACCAGCATTAAATAATTCTGCAGATTGCGAACAACAAGTAGTTCATCTTGCATGTACAGCTAGTTATACTGCAAACTTATATGACCCAAATGATACACAAAGAATTACAGCACAAGTTACACATCCACTAAAATCAAACGTAGTATCAACTCCTAGTAACCAAACAGGAGCTTTAATATATAAAACAACAACTAATTCATCAACTAACACAGAAAACTTTAAACATGAATCTAATAGATTAGCAGATGGAAATTATGCAAATCAATCTGATGCTCATAGTGGTAATGCATTTAATTCAGCAACATCATTAGCAACAGGCGGAAACACCAATTTATTAGTTGTGCCATTTGATAATGGTAGAGTAGTTGCCCCAGCATATAATGCAAATGGAATTAGTAATGGTAATTTTGCTGCTATTACAAATGGCCCAGGTCAAAACGGACAGCCAGGTACCAATCCAAATTATTCTTCATTAACAGGAGCAACATTAAGAGCACATTATTTCAAATTAAGAAATACTTCAACATCTGATTTATCAAATATGGCATTTACAATACAAGGAACAGGAACAGGTGTTCTTGCAAATAAAGCCGGAAGTGCAATGTCAGGAAATGAATTTAAATTAGAATTTAAAGTTCCACAAAGGACCGGCTGGATGGATGCAGTTAATGATAGTACAAGAACAAGCCCAGCTTTACAAGATGGAGATCAAGGATCGTTAGCATGGAGTAATCCAACAACTAGCGGAACATCTTATACTTTTACAGTTCATTCCGAAGTTTTAGGTGGTACATTAAGTACTGGTAATATATCCGGCGGTGAATATATAGTATTTAGAATAACGGCTCGAGAAGATTGGACCGGGCATATACAAAACATAACAACTAGTAGTTTCTAAATGGTAATAAAAAAATAAAAAAAAGGTAGAATAATATGTCAACAGGATTAGTAAATATAAATCAAACCCAAGCAGCCATTAAAAAATTATTTGGTAAAGCTCATACATCGGCTCTTAAAGGTGTCGCAAATGAATCAATTTCATCCGGTGTTCCAGCAAATGCTTCAAAAATATTTGGTCAAGCTATACCAAATGGACCAGGTGGCTCTCCATCATTATATGACATTGTAAACAATGCAGCAGGGCAACCAGTATTAGAACGTGTAAAATTAACACTTACTGCTGTAGGTGGAACAAATTATGATGCTGATTCTTTATCAACTTCTGACATAGAAATTGCAGGTGGTGGAACATCTAATAGTACGGTACTAGCAGCTGGAACAGGAACTTCTGCGGCAGGAGCTCATGGATATGCAGCAGCATTACCATCTGATTATGTATCAAATTCTTCAAATGCAAAAAAAGGATCTGGTGTATTTGTTAATGGTCAAGTTTTAAATACAACCTTAGGAGGGTTACAAATAATTAATGAAGCTAATAGTACAACAAATCCAAATCAATATATACCAATATTACGTGAATCTGATAATACACTTATACCAACTACATCAGCAATTGACTTTCTAGTAGACACATTTTCAGGAGTAGTATTTGTTCAAGATTTTAATTCATCAGTAGTTCCTGCTAGTATCGAATGTTGGATTTATATTGGTGATATGGCAGATGTTGCATTAGGCGGAAGTACTAGTACAGCATCAGGTAAATTTATAGGATCTGGTTCTATATCAGCATCAATTAATGTTGGTAATGTTGATATATTTAGAATCACTAGCGCGTCAAAAGAATTAGTGTCTTTAAGAACATCTGATAACGAAACTAATTTTAATGTTAACGGAAACATTGTAGCTAATAAATATATTGTATCATCCTCTGTAACATTCATGACTCAGTCATTCTCAACTGGTAATACCGTATTCGGGGATGGATTAACAGATACTCATTTATTTACCGGATCATTATTCTTAACAGGTAGTGGAACATATGCTTCAATGAGTGGAGCAGATTACAATGAAATTGGATATGTAACAAAAGATGCATCTGGTAGATCGTCTTTAAAGTTTAGTCATGTAATTGACGGAGGCTCATTTTAAAAAATGTCAGCAGGTAACATAATAAGATTAAGGCGATCAACAACAGCTGGTACTGCACCTTTAGTTTCTTCACTACAAGCTGGAGAGCTATCAATCAATGTATATGACGGAAAATTATTTTTTAAGCGATCCAAAGATGGCACTGATACAATAGAACAAATATTTACTACCGACACATTTGTTACAGGATCGTTACAATTTAAACCTGGTGCAGCTGACGAAAATATCTTACAAATTCATGAAAATGATAGCTCAAATGCATTAATTTTAACATCGAAAAGTATTGTACAACTAAGAAAACAAGAAAGATCAACACCAAGTGCTGCCGAAGGAGGCTTAATGTATTCCGGAAGTGCTTTTTGGTTAGGTTTTGAATAGCGTTTTTTTATATGTATATATTTATTAATAATAAAAATAAAATATAGTAAAATATAATATAATAATAAAAAGGAAAAGAAATGGCAACATGGAAAAAAGTAATTGTCTCCGGATCCAGTAACGTAAAGTTAGCTGATGTAGAAGTAGACAATGCAGTACAATTTGGTTCTTTATCAGATGGTACAATATCAGGTGTAACTTTTGTAGATGAAGACAATATGGCTTCAAATAGTGCTACAAAAATACCAACTCAACAGTCTGTTAAAGCATATGTAGACTCTAATGCAAAAAGAACCGTTGGAGTAGATACTAATGGTAACGGAACAGCAAATTCAGAATTAGATAGCGGTGAAGATTTAGTATTAACTAAAGGTAACAATATTACATTAACTGAAGTTGGTGGTGTAGTAACAATTGCAGCTGATGCAACAGTTAGAACAATTAAAGCAACTAGTGAAGGCACTACTAACACGCTAGGAAATGATGAAGATTTAGAAATAAAAGCGGGTTCTAACATGGCATTAACTGAAAATAATGGTGTTGTAGAACTATCTTCTACAGATACTAACACATTTAGATCAGTAACTGTTGATTCGAATGGCGATGGATCTGCTAACTTTACGTTAGGTGCATCCGAAACGTTAATGTTGAAAAAAGGTACTAACATTTCATTATCTGAAAATGCTGGTGTAGTAACAATATCATCAACCGATACTAATACTCAACTAACACAAGAGCAAGTTGAAGATTTTGTTGATGGTGTAATGACAGCTGGTGAAGGTATTGATGTAACATATGATGATACAGCTGGAACATTAACAGTAGCCGGTGAAGATGCTTCAACAACTAACAAAGGTATAGCATCGTTTGCAACTGCAGATTTTAGTGTATCTTCAGGAGCAGTTACTATTAAATCTGGAGGTGTATCTAATACACAATTAGCAGGTTCAATAGCAACAAGTAAAATTGCAGCCATTGGTGCAAAAACCATAATAGGTAACGCTGCCACAACTTCAGAGGCACCGGGTGCATTATCCAAATCACAAGTTTTAACCTTACTTAACGTTGAAGATGGCGCAGATGCAACTGATGCAGCAAATGTTAAATCAGCATTAGGTGGCGCAATGGCAAGTAACGCTCTTCAAATTGGTGATAGTAATACCACAACAACCATTCCTGGTAACTTAACAGTTAATGGAACTACTACAACTGTTAATACTACTAACTTAGAAGTTAAAGATCAATTCATTAACTTAAACGATGGCGGTGCTTCTGCCGATGGTGGTTTTGTTGTTGAAGGTGATGGTGTATCATTTGGATGGGATTCTTCAGCAACTAGATGGGGATATTTATCAACAGGTGCAACAAATAGCCAAACTGCACCATCAAATGACGCATTTGCAGCACAAGTTGTAACTGATGACAACGTAGCTGCTTATAGAAAAAGTGGTAATATTAGAGTTGAATCAAACGAAATTTACATCTACATAGAGTAATTTAAAAATCATATATTATTTATTATATTTTAGAAAGTGGGAGTATTTCTCCCACTTTTTTTATGTAAAAATTTGAATTATGAATATTTATTATTATAATTAAAATAATAAAGGTTCATATGTTATGCCAACCATAAAAGATATCAGAAATGCAACTCACCCAGTTAAAAAAAATAAACAACAAACAAACGATACAGAACTAGTTAATACTAATTTTAATCCACAATTTACTAAAGAAGAAGCTATATGGATGATGGGATTAATTAAGGATTGTACCTTTAAAGGAATTGATGTTCAAAAAGTTTACGAGTCAGTTGTTAAATTACAATTAATTGTAAATGAATCTGAATAAACATATATTTATTAATATATAAAATATTTTAACTAACTTATTGTTGGCCCATAAAAAGGGAAGTGGGCAGTATTAATACTGTAACCAACCGTAATAGGAGAAAAAAATGCCAAATTGGAAAAAAGTCATTACATCAGGAAGTAATGCAGCTTTAGCTAATATAACCTCATCAGGTTATGTAGCAATCGAATCATCTGGATCAAACATATTCAAAGTAGAAGGTTCAGTAGGAACATTATTTACAGTAGATGATGGATTAGATGATGTTATATTTGCAGCTAATAATGTTTCAGGTACCCCTGTAATAGAAGCAAATGCAGATAACACAGTTAAATTAGGTAAATTAGGAGGGTTTGGTATAGTAATATCAGGTTCTACACCAGCACCTACTGATGAGACTCAAGCTAAAATTATTATAACAGGTTCTATGCACACAAATGGATCTTTAGGAGTAGGAACTAATGCTACTTCTACTGTAGGTAGAATAGATGCCAGTAATGATGTCGTAGCATTTTCAACTTCAGATGAAAGATTAAAAGATAACATTACACTTATAGAAGATGCTTTAACTAAAGTATCTCAAGTACAAGGTATAGAATTTGATTGGATTCCAAAAGAAGGAGTACATGGAAATGAAGGACGTGATGTAGGGGTAATAGCACAAGAAATTGAAAAGGTATTACCTGAAGTAGTTACTACAAGAGATAATGGTTATAAAGCAGTTAAATATGAAAAAATAATACCATTACTAGTAGAAGCAATAAAAGAATTACAAGAAGAGATCAAGGAATTAAAGAAAGGCGTGTAATGACTTTAACATCCTCCGGCCAGATAAAAATGAGTGAAATCAATACTGAGTTGGGTAGAACATCTACTACATCAGATACAACATTGAAATCATTATCAGATGGAACTCATGCAACTATTAATACAGCAAATGCATCATCAGATAGACCAGATGGAAATGCTCCGCATGCAATGAGTGAATTTTATTCTTATGATCATTCAGCTACTTCACTTACATTTTCAGCTTTTGTTGCAGGTGATGATGCTGGAACTCCCTTTGAAGATCAAGAAGCCGCATGTTCCGGAGAACTTACTAATGCAACCTTTTATCATTCAGGTACAGGATCTACTCCTGTAAATGGGGATAGAGTATTTACAGCTCAAAACGCTAGTAACCCAGCAGATGATGGATGGTATGCAATTGCTGTTTCAAGAACCCAGCGTGATGTTTATGAAGTATATAATGGGGATGGTTCTGTAAGAAATAAAACAACTTGTGAATAAACATACAACATATCTAAATAATAGAGTATACTTTATGAAAGATAATAGACTATTAGATTCTAAAGCTAGACCTATTATGATGGGTTGGGAAGATCCTATTATGAAAGATGCTGCTAATTTAATTTGTAGCAATGGAGGAAAAATACTTAATGTTGGGTTTGGATTAGGAATTATAGATAATTATATTCAATCTTATGATATAGATGAACATTGGATTATTGAAGCACATCCTGAAGTTCAAAATAAAATGAAAGAAAAAGGATGGGATAAAAAATCTAATGTAGTTTGTTTATTTGATAAATGGCAAAATGTTTATAAAGATTTACCTAAATTCGATGGAATTTATTTTGATACATGGATGGAAGGAATAGATCCATTTCATGAAATAGTCTCTAGTTTATTAAAACCGGAAGGTAAATATGCGTATTGGTTACCTATGAACTGTAATGTACACCCTGTATTTAAATCAAAGAATTATAAAGTGCAAGAACATGTAACAGAACTAGAGTATGTTGCAAAAAATCAAAGATATTATGATAAATCAAGTAAAAATTATATACATAAAGTAGTAACAAAAGTAGCATAAAAAATATGGCATTTATAAACGGAAATAACAGCATAATAACAGATAAATTACATTATTACATGGATCCTGGAAACAAACAATCCTATATTGGATCTGGTACTTCAGCTGGTTCAACAGCTGGACCGGTACCAATGGGTACATTAGGTGCATCTAATGTTTTTTCAAGTGATAATGATGGTATATTTAATTTTGATGGTGCTTCAGATTATTTACAAGTAGCCTCTAATGGTAGTACTACAGGATTTAATGTCAATACTTTCTCAATTTGTGTTTGGTGTAAACCAACAAATACAGGACAAACCTTTTATGATACACTTTTTGATTATTCTTATACATCACATGTTACTCCATTTTTTGCTAGTCAGTTCAGATGTTATCCAACAAATTCAGGTACAACACAATTTAGAGGAAAAATAGCTTTTTTTTATAATTCAAATGGGGTATATACTCCTGGAGGGTCAAATTATCTTATAGTAGGAGATACTAGTACTTTCGTATCAGGAGAATGGAATATGTATTCTCTTACTTTTACTAACAATGGAAGTAGTACTTCACTAATAATGTATAAAAATGGAAATGTAGTAGGATCAAAAACAGCAACTCAAGGACCAATTACATATTATAATCAAGAAGTTTGGCTAGGCAAAGCAAACTTTGCAACAGGGCAATATGATGGGGGGTATGGTCCTTTTATGTATTACCACAAAGTATTAACTCAAGAAGAAATCACACAAAATTATAACGCATTAAAATATAGATTTGTATAATGGCAACAGATTACGGAAATAAAAGTATAGTAACAGATAAATTAGTTTATGGCATCGATGCATCAAATCTTCAATCATACATTGGAAGTGGTGCTAGTGTACAAAACACAGTAGGTCCTTCAGAAGGTAGTAGTACATTCCAAAATAGCTCAGCTGAAAATTCTTCCCCTACTCTTAATACTTCTCCTAATTCATGGGATTTTGCAGGAAACAAACACATAAGAGTACTTCCAGCTGATTTATTTGAAATAGGAACTAATGATATGAGTTTTAGTTGGTGGTTTAAACAGAATGGTGTACCAGAAAATACTTCATATTTATTTGGAACTATAAATACAGGATACACAGATTGGTCTCGATTGTATATGGATGAATCCGGACATTTAAATTGGAATTCAGATGATGGATCTAACCCATTATCTTCTCTTACAGGTACTACAAACTATGCAGATAATAATTGGCATAATGTTACAGTAACTAGTGCATATGGAGGTTCAAATCATACTCAAAATATGTATGTAGATGGAGAGTTACATGTAGGTCCTGATACTCAAGCAGATTCAGGAGTTAATAATACAGGTGCTATATGGATTGGAGGTTTATGGCCTTCAGGCAATATTAATAACCAAGTTCGTAATCAATGGACAGGTGAGATGGCATTTTTTTTAGTATATAGAAAAGAATTATCAGCACCAGAAGTTTTACAAAACTACAACGCACTAAAAGGAAGATTCGAATAATGGGAGTACATGGAGGACCAGACATAGTAACAGATGGATTACATTACGCTATGGATCCAGCAAATAAACAATCTTACATAGAAGGATCTTCAGATGGAGTAAGTTCAATAGCAGGACCAGTTCCAACAGGAACTTTAGGTGCTTCTAACACTTTTAGTAGTGATAATGGTGGTATTCTTAATTTTGATGGAGGTAGTGATTATATAGAAGTTGCCTCTAATGGTATTAATACAGGATTTAATGTTCAAAATTGGACATTATGTAGTTTTTCAAATTACAATGGTGTTGGTTATGGACCCCTTTGGTCTTTTGATTATACAGCACATTCTTCTCCTTATTATGTTCAACATATAAGATATAATAATTCAAATAGCATGCTATGGTATTGGGAAGGTTTTAATGGGTTAACTTATAGTCCCGGACAAAATATAGCTAATCAGTGGAATTTCTTTGCATTTGTTAGAGATTATTCTAACTCTTCAGCTTACACATATTATAAAGGTCCTGCTGAAAGTAATGACATACCTACTGTAGTAGCTAGTAATACTAGTAATACAGCACAGGCTACTTATGTTAATCAAGAAGTTTGGATTGGTAGGGTTAACTGGGGGGCTCAATTCGGTGGAAAACTAGGCCCTCAACTATTTTACACTAAAGCATTATCCCAAGCAGAGATAACACAAGTTTTTAATACTTACAGAAATAGGTTTGGATTATAAATGAATTTTTATTATAATTAAATTAAAGAAAGTTATAACATGAAATCAAAAAAACTTGCAAAAGATGATTTAACATCAATTAATAATTTACAAGGACAATTTGCAGAATGCACTAGAACATTAGGGTTACTTCAAATTGATCGTAAATCACTAAGTGATCAATTATTACTAATAGAAGAAGAAACAAAAAAACAATTTGATCAGTTAAATTCTATTAGAAACACAGAAGAAGAATTACTAAAAACATTACAAGAAAAATACGGAGAAGGCCAAATTAATATTCAAGATGGTACATTTACCTCAAATAAATAGTTTTTTCAAGTTTTGTATTATATTTATATTAAACGAAATTATAGGAGAATAATCAATGGCTGAAAGAATCATATCGCCAGGTGTATTTACTAACGAAATAGATCAATCATTTTTACCTCAAGGTATTGGAGAAATAGGAGCTGCATTAATTGGACCTACAATTAAAGGCCCGGCCCAAATACCTACTAAAGTAAGTAATTTTTCAGAGTTTGAAAAGATATTTGGAGGATATACAGAAGATTCATATCTTCCATTTACTGCAAAAGAATATTTAGATAATGCAGGAACATTAACAGTTACTAGATTATTATATGAAAATGGATATAAATTAACTAAAGGAGCATTGGCAGTAGTTTGTTCTTCTGGTTCAGCTGCTAGTGAAAAAAGATTTGTTTCTCACATATTACATCCAACCGTAGCAATTCAACATGTAGATACAGCAAATGTATTTGAAAATTCTTCATTGTCAGACGCTGGCTCTGGTTCATTTGCATTAATAGTTTCTGGAGGATATACACCAAACTCATCATATCCAGGATATAATGGATTTATAGGAACAACTGGTGTTAAAACAGAAGTTTCTGCATCGATTGATAAAAATGATAATGCTCATATTGAAAAAATATTTGGTAGAAATCCTAAATCAACAGATTATCCAGTATATGTTCAATATGCAAATGAAAATATAACATCTGAATTTAATAATATTGGCGATGTATCATGTACTTTACACGCATTAGATAATTATGAATTTCTACAAGACTTTCAGGCTCCTAAAACACCATTTATTACATCACAAAAAATAAGTGGTACTACTAAAAATTTATTTAGATTTTGTGCTTTAGCTCACGGTGACGGAGAAAATTTTGATTTTAAAGTTCAAATAGAAAATATTGTAACAGCAGCAGAAAATCCAGAACAAACTGGATATGGAAAGTTCGATGTTAGATTACGAGGAGTAAATAGTCAAAATCAATTAAGATCTCCATTTGATTATGATGATGCAGATTTAGATTATGATGAATTAGAAACATTTACAAATGTAAATTTAAATCCAGACTCACCAAGATATATTGCAAAAGTTATTGGAGATACATATTCATATATTGATGCATCGTCAAAAAGACTAATTGAATCTGGTACTAATCCAAATAACTCTCCATATATAAGAGTAGAAGTAACATCAGTTGTTGAAAATAAAATAAATCCAGAAGCAATTCCATTTGGATTTAAAGCTATAACATCTCCTATACCACAAGTAACAGGAAGTAATTTAGTACCTGTTGTATATAAAACAAATCAAGATGCATCTGGAGGACCTAATCCTGCAGTACCATTTGGTTTTGATTTTACAAATTTGAATAATATTAATTATTTAGCAGCTATACCAACATCTGATTCAACAGTTGGATTAAATACAGATTTCTATCTTGGAGATATGAATCAATCATTAACTTCAAGATTTAGTTATACAGGATCAATTGAACCCGTATTAAGAGCTGGAACAATAGCACAAAATATAGATATTAATACAAGAAAATTTATTGTTCCTATTCAAGGAGGATTTGATGGTGCAAGACCAAATCTACCAAAATTCTCTGGAGAAAATATTTCTTCAACAAATACATTTGGATTTGATTGTTCTGCTGATAATAAAACAGGAACAATAGCATATAAAAATGCATTCAATACATTAAGCAATACAGATCAATATGATTTCAATATGCTGATAACACCTGGAATTGTACATGAAGTTCATTCATCTGTAACAACTGCCGGAATATTACTATGTGAAGGAAGAGCCGATGCATTTTACGTAATGGATCCAGTATTAAAGACATCAAATATTAGTACAGCAACTAATACCGTTAGAGAATTAAATACTAGTTATGCTGCAACATATTATCCATGGGTCTTAGCAAAATCACCAGGTGCAGCTAATTCAAATTGGGTGCCACCATCTGTAGTAGTTCCAAGTGTATTATCATTTACAGATAGAATTGCACATCCATGGTTTGCACCAGCTGGTTTGAATAGAGGCGGATTATCAATGGTATCTAAAACATATATAAGATTATCTCAATCAGACAGAGATGAATTGTATGAAAATAGAATTAATCCAATTGCTAATTTTCCAAATGAAGGAGTATGTATTTGGGGACAAAAAACATTACAAGCATTACCGTCGGCATTAGATAGAGTTAATGTTAGAAGATTATTAATAACCGTTAAAAAGTTTATTGCATCAGCAACAAGATTTTTAGTATTTGAACAAAATACATCATCCACAAGAAATAGATTTTTAAGTATAGTAAATCCATATTTAGAAGATGTAGTTGCTCAATCTGGATTAAGTGCATTTCGTGTAATAATGGATGAAACAAATAACACACCAGATGTAATTGATAGGAATTTCTTAGTAGGACAATTATTTTTACAGCCAACTAGAACCGCTGAATTTATTGTATTAGATTTCACTATTCAACCAACGGGAGCATCATTTCCTGATTAAATTTTAAGGAATGATTATATTTATATAAAAATAGGATATAAAATGTCAATAAACATAGATTTACTTAAAAAATTACCAAATCAAGGCCAAGAGCAATTAAATCAAAATATGGCCGGCGTAGATTACACTAAAATGTTTGCTAAAGCATTTGATTGGGAACCTAAAATGACCAATCGATTTATTATGGAGTTTGAAGACATTCCGACTCATTTAATAAAAGCTTCTGGTAGACCAAGTGTAAATAATGGAAATGTAGTATTAGATCATATTAATGTTGAAAGAAAAGTTAAAGGCAAAACAAGATGGCAAGACATTTCAATAACATTATATGATGCAATAGTTCCATCAGGAGCACAAGCTGTTATGAAATGGGTTCGTAATCATCATGAATCTGTAACAGGTAGAGATGGATATGCAACAGGTGCTGCAAAATATAAAAGAGATATAGTTTTTTATTCTTTATCACCAACCGGAGAAAAAATTGAGGAGTGGGAACTAAAAGGAGCATATATTAATGATGCATCATTTGGAGACATGGATTGGTCGAATGAATCAGCTGTGGAAATATCTTTGACATTGTCATATGATTATGCAATATTAAAATATTAATTTTTTTTAAATAATGGGAGTTTATTGCTCCCATTTTTACTGTATAAAAATATTTATTATAAAGAAGTCATTACATTCATATTGTTACATTTAAATCTAGGTAACAAATGAAATATGTATTCACACTATTATTACTACTACTAACTTTTAATACGTTTTGTCAAGATACTATCTTTTTGTTCGAACAAAAACCAATAACTGGAAAGATAATATTTGCTGATAATAACATTATATTATATAATAAAAATAATTTTTTAAAAGATATATCAACAGAATTTGTATTTGGATATAAACAAAGTAATAAATTATCTATATTATATAAAGAAAAAGGAGAACCATTTACTACAATACAAATGTCTGATTATGTAATGGGTCGATCAAAAGGATATCAAGATCATATTCCAGGAATACCATTTACAATAGGCTTTTTTAGTTCTTATTTTTATACATATTACAATACAAGAGGTTTAACTAGAAATCCAAAATTTTCATCATTAGCATTTACTGCAGTTCCATCAATTGTATTTACATATATAAAACCTAGAGCAAATAAAAAATGGAGTATAGAAAAAAGAACAGGATATCGATTGTCTAGATCTGAAAAAAATCAAGTTGCTTCATGGTGGGGAGCAGTATTAGGAACTACTGTTATGTATATGCTCTATTTTTCTAAATAATCTATATTTATAATAAAGTTTTAAAAGGAAAAATATGGCAAAAGTTACAGATCGTTACGAAAACGAAAATCTAATAAAATTAGCAAAAAAACAATATACTGATAAAAAGATATCAAAATTACCTTCTGAAATAGTTAAAATTCCATCAAATGGACTTATATACTCAATTGATAGTCCATTAAGAGAAGGGCATGTTGAATTACGACATATGACAGCATATGATGAAGACATACTAACTAATATGTCATACATAACCGAAGGCGTTGTCTTAGAAAAATTGATTGAGTCATTAATTGTTTCAGATATAAATGTGTCAGAAATATCAAATTTTGATAAAGAAGCATTAATAATAGCAGCTAGAATTTCAGCATATGGAGAAGATTATCCTGTAACGATAATAGATCCTAATACTAAAAATGAAATTAAAACAAGTATAAATTTATCAAATTTACAATATAAAACATTAGATTTAGAAACTGACGATATTGGAGAATGTACATATATATGCGAAAATAAAACTGTTATTAAATTTTCATATGCACCAAATCAAGTAAGTAATAATCCAAATAAAATAATATCTTCATTTTTAAAATCAGTAATTACACAAATTAATGATTCTAGAGATCCTAATTACATCGATGAATTCTTACAATATCAATTTCCATTTCAAGAATCAAAAAAATTTCAAAAGTATGTTTCAACTCATATGCCCGGAATGATAAAAGAAGTTGAAATTGAAGGTGAATCTGGAGGCACCTTTACTGCCGGGTTTCAAATTGGATCAAACCTTTTTTGGCCTGACGCCTGAACAACGACCAGAAATACATTCATTGATATTTGATATAGTTTGGGCCGGAGAAGGACGGTGGTCATGGGAAACTATTTATCATATGCCAATCTTTCTTAGAAAATTCTATGTTAAAAAGATAGAAAAAATATTTGACGATCGTGAGAAAGCGAGAAAAAAAGCAGAATCTGTTAATTTACCAACAAATAAACCAACAAAAGGTCCTTTCTAAATATTTATATTAAACGGAATCTATTTTGAATAATACCTACACAAATATTTGTAAATTAAAATCTTTACCTAAACACGGTGGAAATGATGAAGATATTAATTTCGAAAACATTGGATTAGATAAGGCTACAGTCGCCGTTAAAGAAAGAGTTACAAAATTTAGAGATGATGTTCAAGCAATATTAAATAAATTAGATAGCATCACAGCAATAAAAGGTTTAGAAGCCACTATTAATGCATTAGATAGAGCAAGAGAAGTAACAAAATCTATAATTACCATATTCGATGTATTAGAACAACGTGCTTTAGGCGTTGGAGAAGGATTTAATATATCAACCAAACGAGCAATTGACTTTGCAAATAAATTAGATGATATTTCAACGAAAGTAGGAGCTAATGCAGATGCATCCAAAGAATACATTTTAGATCTAAAAAAATTAGTTCCTGGATTAGGAGAAGTAACAGACGCAAATACCCGATACTATAAAGAAGCTGTTCTAGCAAATGATATACTTCGTGATAAACTCAAATTATCGAGTGATGAAGCTGTACAAATTAGAAGTTTAACAAGATTACAAAATAGAGAATTAATTCCTTCAATTGCATCATATATTGAAACGGCCAGAGATTTTTCAGATCAAGGCATAATGGGATCATTTAACATATTTGCAGAAGCTCTTGCTGGAACACAATCAAATGTTTTAGCACAATATTCGAAAGTATTACCATCAGCTTTAATGAAAACAACTGTAGAAGCCAAAAGATTAGGATTATCATTAGATGATATATATAAAACTGGCGAAGGTATGTTAGACATACAAAAACAAACAGAAGCGTCATATAGATTTCAATTAGTAACTGGAAAAGCATTAGAAGGAGCACAATATAAAAACGTTGCTGCAGCAATGAACAGAGCAACTGTTGAGCGAGATGTAGAAGAACAGTTAAGAATTATAAAAGATGTTACAGAAAATCTTGAAGATGAAATTTTAGCAAATCCATTTGCCAGAAAAGAAGTAGCTTCATCTTTAAATATGACTGAATCAAAACTTGTTGATATCATTAAGCTAAGACGTGAACAAGGAGCATTAACAGCAAAAGATATAAAAAACTTAAAATTAACACAACAGGCAACAGACGACCTAGCTGAAATCGAACAAGTCAGAAGTTTTGATGTTGTAGACAGAGTTGCTGCAACTTCTAAAGCAGAAAAAGTGAAAGAAACCGGATTAACCGGAGCTGACTTTGATTTAAATTTTATAGAAAAGCTAGTAGGTGTTCCCGGAGGATCTACGGGAATTTTTCCAGAAATAGAAAAGTTCTTAAGTGATACAACTATAGGTGAATTAACAGTAGATGTTATGGTAATAAAAGGAGTAATAGAAGGTATTTCGCAAGCAGCTGCTGGCGGTAAAAAAGCAACAGGAGGACCAGTAGCTGCTGGAAGAACATATATGGTAGGAGAATTAGGCCCGGAATTATTTTCTCCTGCAACAGCTGGAAATATTACTCCAAACAATCGATTAGCCGGCGGCGGAAATGGAGGTACGAGAGCTATTATTGATGCATTAAAAGGTGTACAATTCAATGTTATAAATAAATTTGATGGAAGTGATATATTAACTTCTATACAATATGCAGAAGGAAATACATTAACATAGAAAAATTTATATGGCAAATTTATATGACATAAATAAACAATATACACCTAATCAAAATGGAGGTCTTAAAACTAATTTTAGTTTGGCGAGATCTTCTGATTCACCGGATTCAATAAATTTAACAGGAGATAGTAATACTAAGCCTAATAAATATACTATTGATTTATCACAATCTAGTATTAAATCTCCAGGCATAATATATTCAGTAAATATTGATCAACAAAATACATTAAAACTTTTCAAACCATATTCAATTAATACCGATCAATCTAGTACTAGTTTTGTTTCAAAAATATATTCAATTGATACATCTCAATCATCTACTGCGATTGTAATGTCCCCTATGAATAACCCAGATTTAAGTCAAAATGAATCCGGAAATTCAATGAATACTATGAGTAGTCCAGACTTAAGCCAAAATGAATCTGGGAATTCAATGAATACTATGAGTAGTCCAGACTTAAATCAAAGTCAGTCTGGTAATTCAATGAATCTCATGGATAACCCAGATTTAAGTCAAAGTCAAATTGGAACTCCTAAGCGTATTATGTCGACTCCAGATACATCGCAATCTGGAATGGGACGAGGACCAATTCCAGTAATGTCAAATCCAGACACAACTCAAACATCAGGAACATTAGGACCATTAATAGGATTATCAGGGGATGTAACAAATGAATATTATTCTAATAATAAATACGGAAATAATATTATATTAAATAAAAATAATATATCAACACCAGAAACCGGAGCTAAATTATTTGACTCTTCATTTTCAAATAAAGTATTAGACGAAATTTCTGCAGGAGTAAATAATCGATTAATTTCTGGAGCCTCTGCAATACTAGGAATACCAGCATTAACAACATTTGTAGATAAACGTGGAAAATATGAAACATTACCATTTACCGAGTTAAAACCAGTTGAATTATCGTTTAGTGCTTTAGGAGCTGATTATATAGGAAAGCCATTTCAAGATTTTAGATCTAGATTAACATCAGAAGTAGCTATACACGGAACTGCAGCTGCTGCTCGAGGAAGTGCAACAGCAGCTGGATATGCTTTAGCATCGTCTGCAGGTTTAGGAGGAGCATATCCTGTTTTTAATTTGGAACAAACATATGGATTTCCAAAATCATTTTCAGAACCAGGTCTTGACTGGACAGCTAGATCCGAAGTTGCTACTAGATGGAAAAATGTCAATTTCAACATTAAAAAAGTATTTAACGCAGAAGAAAATTTTGGATTCACAAAACAAGAAGGAGAGTGGGCGCTAACAAATAATCCAGCTGAAACAGTAAAACCATTTACTGGAGATAAAGTTACTGTTATAGATTTTGGACAACGAGGAAAAAATAGTATATATAGATGGAAACCAGAAGGCGGACTTAATAAAGTTTTAAATAATGTTGAAATATTAGGAGCTAGTGTTGGAGAAAAATTAGGAATTGGCCAAACAGAAGATTTAATTAAATTTTACTTTACTGGACCATCATTACATCCAGGGGCAGAAACAGCAACAGATGATGTAATTGTATTTCGTGCAGTTATATCTTCATTAACTGATTCATTTAGTGGAGCATGGAATCCAATACAATATATCGGTCGTGCAGATCCAAATTATGTATATCAAGGATTTTCTAGAACGTTAGATTTAAATTTTACGGTATATGCTCAACATCGAGATGAACTAAAACCAATTTGGAGAAAATTAAATGCATTAGCAGGATATACTGCACCAGAATATTCAAATGATACAATAGCAATGAAAGCTCCATATTTAAGACTTACATTAGGAGATTTATTTTTTCATCAACCAATAGCATTAACTAGTTGTTTCTTTACTTATGCAGATTCTGATACAACATGGGAGATTAATATAGAAAAAGATCCTACGAACATGCAAGTTCCAAAAAGAATTGACGTAAACTTGCAAGGATTTATGATAACTGATTACTTACCTCAAAAAGGAGGAAGATTCTATTCATTAGCTAAAGAATATGATAAAGAAGGACAACCAGTAGCAGGAGACGATAACTGGCTATCAGATACTTTATCAGCAAATGTTGAATCAGATGATATTGTAGATAAACTAAATAACATTAGGGCTAAGCGAGAATTTAAAAAAGGATTAAAAGAAGAAGGATTGTCTGGAAAAGAAATTCGTGAAGCAACAAAAAAAGAATTTGGAAGCGGAAACAAATTATTTAATTATAACAAATAAAAATTAATATCATGAGCAGAAATTCAAATACAACAGTTATATTTAATGAATCTGGAAAGCGTAGATATGCTTCTAATTATTTACCAACAATTCCAGAAGATCCGTCTGACATATATATAACTACAACGTCTGTTGAACGTTTAGACAAAATAGCTAAAAATTTTTATCAAGATTCTTCTGCTTGGTGGATTATTGCATTAGTTAACAATATTGGTAAAGGCACGTTATATGTAGAAGCAAATATTAGATTACGAATTCCTTCGAAGTCTAATATAAAAGAATTTTTGTAAAATGGCTGGAGATATATTTTATTCACAACTTAATTCAAGTCTCAGAGACGAATTATTATTAAGAAGCGCAGCTGGCAAACTAGTCCGATCTGAAAAGTATATGGATTATATGCTTCAAAAAATATCAAATGTGCGAATTACATCGTTTGAATCTTCAAGAGATAGTAAAGTAATTGGAATTCTAGGAGGAGAAACAGTACGTACAAACACAGACGGAACTTTTAAACAGCCGTATGATAATGGATCATATTTGCCTGGAGGAGAGTCTGGATATTTTACAAATGAGTCGACAAGAATAGGCCCAGTTATTACGGGAATATCTGTTACATTAGCAGATTCTAGTATTAATAACGCTATCAACGCAGTTTCTGCTACTATAGTAGTTCCAGATCCAGCAATGATTGATAAAGTTGAAGAAATTTTTATGCGCCCGGGCCGATTATTGGAATTTGAAATTATACAACCATCAGAAGCAATATTAAGTGATAATATTTATCTAAATCAAGATGAGTCATTATTTACAACAAGAATATTACAACAAGTATATGAAAAAAATCCTAATTTTGATATAAGTCAATATTTTGAAATGAATAAATTTGTATTTCTTGGCCTAGTTGATGGATTTAAAATAGAATATCAAGAAGATGCATCCATACAAGTTACCATAAACTCTAGAGCTGCAGCATCTGTTTTTACAGATGTTTCAATGTTTGTTTCAAATCCAGAAATTCCAAATATCTCAATCGATGAAAAGAAAACAGAAAAATTTTCTGATTTAATTAAAAATGAAATTAATTCTTATGTAGAAAGTAAAGTAGAGGAAAATCCAGATGGATTTATAGAAAGATATTCAGCTATAAAGGATCCAATTAGTACAGACGATAGAATATTATTATACGCTCCATTATATAAAAATAGTGACGGAACAAAATATGAAACAACAACAATGATATCATTAGGGTTGTTAATAGATTTTATAGAAAAATTTTTATATGAACCAGCTAAGAAAAATGAACAGTTGCCATCTCCTACCGAAGGTATTCCTCCGATTCCAACACCAGATTCTGAAAAATTAGTAGTTCCGGACTTAAGAATTCAAATTAGTGATGAAATATGTAAAACAAATTATTACGAATTTTTAGTTTCTGCAGACCCAAAACGAATTTTGTTATATCAAGGACAAGAAATGGAATCTAATTCAAATAGTTATATTGTTCCAAAAGTTCCATCAAAACTAAATGAAGGATATAGTGTAACGTCAAATGGAGCTATAGTTGCTGATAGTATAGACTCTATAGGAGAAGTATATATTGCTGAAGTTCCTTCATATACAATGCAATATTATTCCGACGCAACAAATATAGAAAATGTTCCTGGATTCTATGAAATGTCTGCATCAGATAACGAATCACCGGCATTAGAAAAATATGGGTGCTTATCAAGAATATTAATTAATTTAAATGTTATTTCTGAAATAGAAGATAAATTACGTAATAACGAAAATAAACCCTTTACAGTTAAAAATTTTCTTAGGGGTATTAATAATGAAATTAATGACCAAACAGGAGGAGCTATAAATCCTGGAGTAATTTTTCATCCGGAGCTGCCAAATATTTTAATATATTACGATCAAAATTACCTAGGGCCAAATAAAGCAGTTTCTGAATTTGAAATTCCTGCATATTCTTCGAAGACCGAAGGAACTGTTATTCGAGATTTAAAGTTGTCATATGATATACCAGAAAAAGATAGAAATATAATATTTGGCTTTAGATCATCTGATATATCTACTAGTAAAATGTCAGCATATAATCCATATCTAATCAGTCAAAGTCCAGATCAAAAAATAAAACAAGAAAATGAATGGATGAAGCAACATGCCCAATCGGTATTTGTATTAGAAAATGCTAAAAGTGACTTAACTACTGATATAAATGATCAAGATCTTGTTTATAAATTACAAGACGCTTTAAAAGGATATGTAAAATATTCTAAACCAAAATTAAAAGACTCACTAAGTACAGAAAAACCTAGATGGTTATATAAATTAGAATTTACCGTTGATGGTATTAATGGCTTTAGATTTGGAGATGTTTTTCAATTTAGAGGACTTCCAGTAAGAAACAAATCTAGTTATGTCTTTTGTATTGATAAAATTGTACATACTGTAAATGCAACTGGAGAATGGACTACTAATATTTCAGCAACTTCCAGAGCAAAAAGTGATACATTATTTTAATATAAAATTTTTATAATATGAGAAATAAAGAATATTATTCACCAGAAGAAACTATAACTGATCAATATACTATTGGTAAAGAGTATATGACACAAGATCGTATTGAATATATAGGTTTATATCATCGTTATTTAACAGGCGAAGTATATACCCAACCAGTTTTTTCTAAACAGTCTAGAAAACTTATTAAATATAAAGAAGAATCTAATAGTTCAAAATTATATAGAAAAAATAAAAGTAAATTAAAAACAAAATTTCAAACTCCAGTAGAGCATAGAATACAAATAACTAACGAAGATATTAAAAATAAAAGTATTACAAGAAATATTTTAAAAAATGTTTCATCAAAAAAATTAATCGAAATTTCAGATGACACTGTAAAACTATATAATAAACAAAAAATAGATAAAAATTTATATCAATTGATAAAAATAAAATGGGTTATTGCTGGACCGTTGAATACAACTACATTGAATAATGTTATCGAAATTGGAGCAGTAGAACAAAATATTCGTGAAGTAGAAATTAAATCAAAAAAAATGCCGGAATTATTAAAATATTTCACTTCCTTTTCTGAATTTTATACTGATGATACATATATAATTCCAACTAATATCAACACATCTAGTAACAGCAATTCTAATATATCTGCTAATTCAACTAGTTTATATTAATATTTTGATTTTATCAAAAAATTTATTATTATATTAATGTATGATAATAATAGACGATTCAAGAGAACTAGATTCGTTATTACAAGATATTAAAAAAGAAGAAATTGTATTAGTTGTTCCTATACTAACCGATCATCAACTTCATCCTTCGATCAATAAAATATCGTGTATTTACGTGTATTCAAGCAATGAAATTGAATTCATTGTTCCTATACATCATACAGAACAAATAACCGGGTTTAAAGAACATCTA
>Ga0181369_1000066_pt1 | contig 26805 bp, 47 predicted proteins | sample LowvirmetaG_8_FD_130088 | JGI IMG/M metagenome (GOLD analysis project Ga0181369, IMG submission 130088) | Marine viral communities from the Subarctic Pacific Ocean - Lowphox_04 viral metaG | ecosystem: Environmental > Aquatic > Marine > Oceanic | place: Subarctic Pacific Ocean | collected... | reverse complement strand
TTTCGTACCAATCAATAGTTTTTTTCTTGGCATTTTCAGTTTTTTGTAGTTCTTTGCAAAAAAAATCTATTTCTTTTGGATGTACGCAATCTAAAGATGACATTGCATTTACATCATCGCACTGTTCATCCATAATTTGAAACAAAGCAGTTGTGCCACATTTTTGAAAGCCCGGACATATAACTAAATTTCTATTCATAACCTGCATTGGCTAATGGATTGCCATACTTTTTATAATTATAAAGAACATGTTTTTCTTGAAAATTCTCACATCTATAATAGTTGCTGTGAGGACTATGGTATATAGGGATATTCTCAGGATGAAATTCTAATTTTTTTCTTTTTAATCCCATATCCATCAATCTTTGAAACATTTGACAATCTTCGGTTCCGTAATTTTCTATTGACTCATCATAATATCCAACTTTTTCTATATTCTCTTTATGAACACAAAGAAAGCCAGTCAAACCTTTTATGAAACCTAAACGATTATCAATAAAATCATCACGATGATCCCCACTAATAAATTCATCTTTTTTTATGTCTACTAGATCATTGAAATTTCCAAAAGGATTAATAATATAATCCGTATCAAGTTTTAAGATTTTTTCATATTTGGCTCTGCGTATTGCCATATTTACAGGAGTACTAGCATTGTAATGCTTTTTGCCTTCTACTCGTATTATTTTAATTTTAGGTGACAAATATTTTAAATATGTTATTTCTCTCTTGCTGGACCAATCAGTAATGATTATTTCTTTGATAGAATCTATTTGAATCCAAGAATGTATGCTTATGTTTAACATTTTTTCTCTATCCATACACCCAACAACTACAGAAACATTGTCTTCTTTTTCTTTAGGAGGCTTGTAAGTGGAATTTTGGCCAGAATAAGTAACGCAATGAAAATAATATCTTTGTCTTTTTGTTATTCCATTGTTCTTGCAGTACGGCTCCCAGAAATTTTCTATTCCTTCTATGTATTTTCCATATTCATCTTCATTAAAGTCTTCAGGAATAGTATGTGTTTTAAGGAATTCGTCAATTGCGGCCATGCTCGTGTGTTTCTCTTTAATCTTAGAAAATTTTCAATGTATGCTAAATACCAAATGGAGTCGGTTTAAATTTGGTGTATCTTTTTTAACCGATTGTATTTTTTCAACCAATTGCTATTACTAGAGTATATTATAAATAATATTTCTGGGCGTTTCGCGTCCATTATTAAAAATTAAAATGAAATTTAAAATCTGGGTCGAGAATAAAGAAAGCTTCAAAATAAACATAGAAGATCTTGTTTTAACAAAAGACGAGATAGAGGCCGCTGTAAGCAATCTGTCGCGTGGAATGAGCAGCATGACAAGTGGACCGCTATTTGTTAGTAAGCACCCTCTGGAAGGCAAATACGAGCTTACAAACGGATATCACAGACTAGTTGAAGCTTTGATGCGAGGAGACAAAACTGTGACCGTGCTAAACCAAGGTGACGCTGAATGGAAAATGCCATCAGAAGATAGATTGTTCGAGCCAGACTTTAGCAAAGAATATTATGGCATGGAAGACTTTATCGAATATTACGAGTTGAAGAACTTGTAATTTTTATTTATTAGCTAGTTTATTTGCTAAATGGATCACAAGTACATTCTGAACAACAAGGTGTTCCCGGTGTGCAATTTGAATCAGTGCATTGTAAACGACAAGCTGCTCCACAATCAACACATTCACAACTGCATTGGTTACTACTACAGCCACTTAATGATAATAAAATTAATAATAAAACTAAAGCAACAATCCATATTTGAGTATCTCGTCTCATAATATCCTCATATTTTTATATATTTTTTATCATATTTAGTGTCGTACCACTAAAAACACGTCTTTGACGTGCTTTCTTAGCTATCCCAATACCTATCCCAATAGCTATCCCATAAACATTAGCTAACTATCCGATAATATGAGAAACAACAAGTTGTGATCTTGATCTCTTAGCTACACGATAACTATCCGATATTAAATGATTTGTAATATATCCTTATTATTTCACTATCAACATGTTCTGGAGAGACTTGATAGTGATATATTATAAATTTCTTATATATTTCATTATGTTTCTTGCTAAACTGGCTGCTCCTACTGTTCTTCCATCTGAATAGTCATCATTTCCATATCCACATCCTGTTGCACGTTCTTGTTGCATTTGTATTTTCTCATTACATAATCTTGTTATTTTATATAATACACTGTGGTTTTCTTTTGATTCACTAAGAAGTTCATTTAATAATTCATCTCTAAACTGTTCATCTTCTGCTGCGCGTTCTTTCACAGTCTCTATAAAAGGTTTCATTTAGTCTCCTATTTTTTATTTTAACTGTTTCCGTGCACAATCTGTAACGTTTCTTTATTTATAAAAATTACACTTCCGTGCACATCCATTATTTTTATTTTCATTAACCTTTCCTCATTTCCAGAATTTTTATATATTTTATTTTTTTTACATGTTGAATTATTAAAAATTTAGTCTCAGCAGAATAGCAGTCCTTTTTTCTTTTTTTAGAAATGTTACAAAAATATCCCAGAAAAACTTCATTCTACATTTTTTAAATTTATGCTGCCGTCTTTTCGAAACCCTTGGTTTAGCACTAATCTTTCTGGAGCTACATCTTGCTCAAAATAGCAAACTATTATTCTAGGCAGTATTAGTCCTCTATAATGTTTTTTTATTTTATCTTGCAAGCTTGAAGTGTAGAACCCTGCTGGCACATCGCTATCTGCTAGTTTATTTAATAAAAATTTATCGTCTGTATTAAAAATTTGTTCTGTTTTTTCTTTATTCCCGCAACAATCTGTATTACTAACATTTAAAAATTTATCTGTATTCTGAATTTTGCATTCTATTACCACTTCATCTGGCATTTTCTTTTTTGCTGGGAAGAAACTCAGATATATGCCTTTGCCAAGTTCGTATTTACGAGACTTTTCAATACTAAAGCCATTTTCCATTATGGATCTAGCAGAATCTATTGTTGTTTTGTGATATGCTAAGACTCCTTTAGATTCCAGCCATAGTGAGAATGATTTCATGTGTTGTTTCCTCTTTGTTCTTATATATTTGCTAAAAGATTGTTTTTCTCCCACCTATACGCGAATCTTTTATGCTTCTTAAGAGAAAAGAGGAGTGATAGCCGTGTAGCAGGGTGGTAGGGTAGGCTAGTTGTCAGGGTTTTGACTAATAATTTTTTTATTTTTAAAAATGTTACAAATATTTTTCAGAATATTTTATCTCCTTAATATTACCATAAACTAATGCTCAATTTTTATATCTTATCTTGACCTTTATCCTAGCGGTCATATAAGCAAAAATCAGGAATTTTATTTCCTGAAAATTGCTTGCACAAATTAGAATGGCACATCGTCGTATTGACCATGATCCCAATCATCACCGCCGTGAAGGTCTTGGTACTCCTCATAAGTAGAGGGTTGACCATCGTCCTCATAGCCATCATCACCGCTCTCAGGATGCGGTACAGGCTCTCCAGTGTAGTTAGGATTCGCTACCCACACATCACGGTCAGTGAGGAGCCACGCCGTTTCAGGTTGATCCTGACCGGCATTGTGGGCGAACTCACTCATAGCGGCTGATTCAAGTTGTCCCCGCGACAGGCTTTCATTGAACAAAGCATCTTCACGTTCACGCTGAACATCGTAACTAAACATGGCTGACTCTCAAAAGGAAGGAAAGGGTTGATACCTTTACCATAAACTAAACACAAAATTTTAATCTAGCACGTCGCGCTAGGATAAAGGTCAAGTCATGCACAAATTAAAAATAAAACTAGGCCGGAAATTTGATCCGACCTAGCTGACCTAAACGCTTGCCCTTATAGGTCAACGTGGCTACCAAGCCAACCACGGTAAACGTAGCCGTTGCCACAAGCTGGCTCCATGTAGCCGTACTTGCGAGCGATGGAAGGGATGTTGGCCTTAATGCCAGTTATTCCCAAACCAAGATCGTTCTCGCCCAAACGAACCCGCACAAAACTAGGGAACAAAATCTTATTTGGCTCTGCGAGAACACCCTGATTCCGTGCGATAATACGATCACAAATCGCGGCAATCCGATAACTAGACGATGCTTTACGCTTCTCAGCGCCCGAGATAACACGCCTACTCTCAGCGTGTTTTGAATCGAGCATCTTAGGCGAAACGCTTGCACAAAATTTCGCACGGATACGATCACCGTTTGCAGAGCATACTTCGATGTTGCGGGCGGAAACAGAAACAGCAATGTTGAAGATGTTGAATTTCATGGTTGACTCTTAAAAGGAAGGAATGTTGGTTGATACCTTTACCATGAACTAACCACAAAATTTTAATCTAGCCACGTCGCGCTAGGATAAAGGTCAAGTCATACACAAAAAATAAAAAATAAAAATAAAATATAAATAAAAAAAACTAGGTCGGAATTTTTCATCCGACCTAGCTTTGATTGTGCGACCTATGCCGCGACTATGCCGCGATAGCCGCCATTGCTACCGATTCAGCACGTCGAACCGCCGGATCAGTTTGAGCGGCAACAATTCGCCCCATGCCGGTGATCGCACCGTTTCGACTATGGCGGATAGCGTCATGTTGAACGTATCCCTGAACGGAATTGTACGCTTCCCATGCGGATACCATCCAGTTTGTGGTATCCACTTCAGGGCGACCACTAGCGAGACGTTCTCGCATAACACGTCTGAAGATAGCTTCGATGCGATTTTCAGCCATAGTGCGACCACGTTTGCTCTCACTAGGTTCACCGTATACGTCTCGCACAAACGAATCCAATGCGACCTGTTGGTTTTCCATCCGATGGATTACATCGGTAAGATTCGACCACGAATTTTTAAGTACGCTGAACGTCTCGATCAATTCGTTCATCTTAGCCCGCAATCCGCTGGTATGCCGGATGCAAACGCTAGTACCATTGACCATCGACATCATCGACATATTGTCGCATAGGTCACGATAGAATCCCATGTTAGCCCGAAACGATTTACCATCGTATCCCGCACTAATCGTGATGCGGGGAAAGATGTTATCCTTATCCCCGAAAATGCTTTCACGATATTCACGGGTAGGCTGAACACTCACAAAATGCCCACTGTTGAAGTAGCATCGAACGTCTGCAATGCCGTCCTCAAACGCATGACCACTAGCTTCGACCAATGCAATCACATCATCGGTTTGATGCGGAACGTAGCGGGATGAAACGCTACGATCATTGACCACTTCGCCACTATCCGAACGGAACAAACCGTAAAACGGGGTGCGAAGATTATCAGGGCCTTGCAGTGGCAACTTGTCTACGTTGAAGTTGAAGGTATCGGAAACTTTAGTGACGATTGAAGATGCGATAGTCATAGTGACAAACTTTCAAAAAAGGAAACGGTTGGTTGATACCTTTACCATAAACTACTCTCAAACTTTTATGATTGAATTTAATTTAATTTCGATGTTTATTTTTATTGGTAGAAAACCGATTGCGTAGCTGAAAAACCGATTGCGTATATATAGGGAACGATTGCGGCGTAGCTTGATTGATTGCGGCGATTGTGCCGCGCTAGGATAAAGGTCAAGACAAATTAAAATTTAAGGGTTAAAATATAATTTTATAAAGCAAAACTTATAAATGCCTATCCTGAAATTTTATTCAAGATAGGCATTAAATTTTGTGCAAGGTTTATATAGCTTGCTGATAGTCCCTAAGACATTGGCAATCATACCCTTGCTTCTCGCACCGTTCCACGCTACTGATTCTAACATTGGCCTCACGGTGAGTAGGATCAAACCTAACGTATTCAAGAACATAGTCTAATGCTTTAGCCGGATTTTTTGTTCCTGACCTGTAAAGGATAGCTCGATCTTGCAATCCGCTATTATAACGCACCGTCCATCCGTAGATGCTCAACACTAATTCCACACAACGATAGCCTCTAGCGGATTGTTTGACTTGAAGATCGCACAAGCTTTCTCCACGATCAGGAAGGGAATCGAACTCAGCGTGAAAAGAATCGCACTGACCAGCAAGTTGGATGAAGTATTTAGCTTTCATGGTTGACTCTTAAAAGGAAGGAAGTTGGTTGATACCTTTACCATAAACTAACCTCTATTTTTTATTATTTAATTCTACCACATCGCGCTTGGATAAAGGTCAAGTGATATAAAAAAAATTAAAAAAAAGCTAGACTAGGGTATGATCCTAGCCTAGCTTTCAACCATCAACCATCAACCTTAACCTTATTCTATTTCGTAGATCACGCTGTCGATTGTGATTTGCTTGATATTCTCGATAGAGTAATCACGCAACACTACGGGGTTGTCTACTTTCTGTCTTGCCCCTTCCTTACGTTTAGGCAGGAACTCAGCAACGTCTTGCGGGTCTAATGTTTCCCCGTTTAATTTATATTCGTATCCTAGGCTACGCTCTACCTTCAGTTCTAGGTAATGCTTGCCCTTATGTTCTACCAATGGTGCAACGTGGCCGGTTTCATGCTTTAGGCGTGTTCCCCATCGTCTAGGTTCCGGTGAGAAGTGTTCTACTTCACCCGCATTGTCTAGTGGTTGGTTTTCACGGCAACGTTGATTGTTGACGCTGTTTTGGTAAATCCAGTTCACCACACCATTTACGCGACTAACTTTAGTTGCTCCAACGTAAGGGTTTCCGGTTTTCCTCATTCGAGGGTCTGTTTCTGCCACGATGGTGGTGAACTTTGCACCTTTAAGGTTCATCAAGTGATCGACGAGTTGGGTTTTAGTGAGAGTAGGCATTGTTGATTCTTTCAAAAGGTTGTTTGGTTGATACCTTTACCATGAACTACTCTGGGATTTTTTATTATTTAATTCTGCTTTCTTTTCATTGCATCACGCTCGCGTTTGGATAAAGGTCAAGACGAGTTAAAATTTAAGGGTTAAAATATAATAATTATAAGGAAAAGATAATAAACCCTGAGTTGCGGGAGGGATACAACTCAGGGTTAAAATTTGTGCAAGGTTTTTAACTAAGCATTGCTTTGTTTTTCCAGTAGTTGAAAGATTCTTTCATAGCTGCTTCAAATTGTTCGGCAGTCATGTTAGTGTTGCTTCCTCCGTCACTACCGAAGTGATTATGCATTAATGTTTCTGGAGCGATTGGGGCTAGTTCATTTGTCGGATGCCCATTCACACTAACGATTTCGTAATCAGCATCGGTTTCGTTTTCGTTACCTTCTGCCAATACTTCATGGCTATACAGCACTACTTCTACCAATTTTGCTTGCTGCTTTTGGCTGTTTCTATCGACATTGATACTGATTCTAGGTATTTCACCTTCCCTTCTGCTCTTAAATTCGCCGGTTAATTTATCTCCGTCCTGCAATTCCACAACGCCGGTTTTGAATCCAGCCGGATCGACACTCACAAGCACGACACCATCACGGTATCCTGCTTTTGTTCTACCGGCTTCTACTTCTGCTTCGGCAAGCTCGATCAATCGAGTGTTGCTTACTTCCCAGTGTGTAAGGGTTGATTCTTCTGTTTGTCGGTTGCTGCAAAAAGTGTTTAAGTGAATGCTCATCCGTTGTTTTTCCTTTATTTGAATTGATTGGATACTCTTACCAGAAACTAATATTAATTAATTATCTGTTGTTAAGAGATAGTAACGGGAGGTTTTTTAGTTTGTCCGGAAAAAAGTTTGAGACTAGGGAATTTTTTTGATCCCCTAGTCTCATTCTTTTTCAACCATCAACCTTTTAATTGTGGATATTTCGATTCAATATCTTTGATAAGAGTTTTGCACGTTCGGCCAACAAAGCCCATGTCTCGTGCTGCTTTCAGGGTCGATACCTTTCCAGTCAATCGCATCCCTGTATCTCTTTGCAATTTAAGTCCGCGATAAACCATATTCAGTCTTAAAGCAAACATTCCATCTTCGCCGGTGATACTCATTCCACCATTTTCATGAACTGTAATTGGCATCTTTTAGTTTCCTAGGGGTTAGTTGGTTAATACCTTTACCATAAACTAACCCCTAATTTTTTTAATTAAATTATGGCAAGTCGCACAATACTTCAAAAGGCGTAGCAGCAAGGGTCATTTGGCTATGGTCATCATCCCACCATCCTACAAACCCTTCTTCACGATCTAGTTCAATATGGTATTTTCGGCTGATCCTTTTGTTGCATCCTTCGCTAATATCGTCATGGTCACGTTCGGCGGTAAAGGTTCCTTCAGCCTCGATCACCTGTTCTACTTGCTTGTTCCATTCTTCAACTGCTGCTTCACGTTGTTCAATCGCTTCCCAGTGTTCTTTTGACATTTTGCTACCTTTGGTTGGTTGTATGCGGTGAGGGGAGTGTGGTTGAGTAAACTTCTCTGCCTCACCGCTTGGCTGATACCTTTACCATAAACTACTCTGGATTTTTTATTATTTAATGCACCTATAAAATGTTCAGTTTGCAGTACGTAGTGGTAGTAATTGGATAAAGGTCAAGACCAGTTAAAACTTACAGGTTAAAATATAATAAATATAAAGAAAAGATAATAAAGCCTACCTTGCGGGAGGGATTGCAAGGTAGGCTTTTATTTGTGCAATGTCCGAATTAACTAACCAAGCCCATTATCAAAAGTTCTTCTGCACCATAGACTGTGTGTTCGTCACACTCATAGCACTCATATTCGCGGGCATCTGGTTCGCAGCTATCTCGCTCTGCACCACACTTGATGCAAAAGCCAGTGTAATCTTCCATAGCCTCTTGAATAACTTCCAAGCTGAATTGCTGGTCTGGCATTTGTTTCTCTCTTAGTTGGAGGAAAGTTGGTTGATACCTTTACCATAAACTAACTCATTAAATTTTATTTATTATCAGCAATTATTTGCTCGTTAATTTTGCTAACAATTATTCCACAAATATCGTCGATAAAAGTTTCCTGTTGTTCGTTAGTGTATGTAAAAGGGATCATATTTTCGTATGCACCAAAATAAGTGATAATTTCATCTTGCAAACATTCTCTTAGGTTTGCCAGTTCCATATTAGATTCTTTTTGGCTTAGGTTTTCAGGCGATTTCAATTTTGTTCTCCTTCATATAGGTTCGGACACATTTAAGCATAGCTTCCCATCGGAAGGGAGAGATGTCCCTTGGCTTGACAGGAACTTGCCCATAGGCAACAAGATTTAACAGTCTAGTGAAATTCATGGCACATCCTGCCAGCATGTAAGGTCGTTTAATTCTTCGTCCCAAACTCTAAACTTAGGCTGCTTGCCATTCTCTTTGAGACTTTTCAAGATAGCAAACATTGTGGAAGCATCGCCGTTACATTTAACAATGCTGTCCCGAATCATAATTTCAAATTCCATTTTTCACTCCGTTGAAAGTTGGTTGATATCTTTACCGTAAACTACTCTGGTATTTTTATTATTTAATTAAAAATACCATCCATCTTCATCAGAGCTTTCAAATTCTACTTCGCCTATTTCATTTTCAAAAAGTTCAAACAAACTTTCGCCTATAGACTTATCTAACTCTACGGTTTTTCCTTGCTTCATACTTGGAACGGCTTGTTTAGTATCTTGGTCTGGATGCCATGTTAGATAAGCGTTCTTGAAAGTTCTTTCATCTTCGTATTCAGGAGGGTAGCAATCTTCTGGTCGTCCGTATGTTCTTCCTGAGTCTGAATAACCTGATGATTCAAACAGAATCTCAAGTTCATAACTTTCCTTTCCAATGTTAGGAACCATTGAAAGATTGATTTGTGGAATCAGTTTGTCGTCGTCACAAGAGTAAATTTTTCCTTCTTTCTCGTAAAGTTCAATAGCAAGTTCATTTTCGATTCCGTACCATGAATTTTTCATTTGTTCTCTCTTGGTTGGTTGGTTGATACCTTTACCATGAACTACTCTGGATTTTTTATTATTTAATTAAAACAGAGTGCGTTCGGCAACGGCAAAACCACAAGATTCTAATAAATCAGAAATATCCGTAGTATGATACGAGAGGAAAAACAAAGTTCCTTTTCCGATGTTAACACTTGGTTTGTCTTGTCCACAGGGTAAACCTGCCATGATAGCCTTGAAATTTTCTAACTTTTTGTTAGATACTAAAACAGTAAATTTGTTCATTTGTTCTCTCTTGGTTAGTTGGTTGATACCTTTACCATGAACTACTCTGGTAGTTTTTATTATTTAATTAAAATTGCATCACAATATATGGTTTTATTTTCGGTATCGCAAACCATTCCGTATTCTGCACTCTTTGTATAGATTCCGAAATATATCTTTGAATCTTCAATTCCTTCGTATCCAACAAAACTTGATACACAAATTAAAATAGCAGTAAACATTTGAGTCTCCTTACTCGGTAGTTTAGTTGATCTACCTTTACCGTAAACTAACTTATTAAATTTTATTTAATGATGAGCGTCGGATAAAGGTCAAGTTTACATTTGCATAAAAAAACCTCCTACGTTAATAGGAGGTCTTTTTTTTAATTAATATTCTCTTGGCCTCATAATTGTGTAAAAGGGTTTGATTGCGGAGTGGTTTTTTGCACAATAAAATTTAACTTCTTCATCTTCTCCAAACTCAAAGTCTGTGAATGGGATTTCTTGTTCACAAGTTGGAGCGTTTAGTTCTTCTCGCACTGTGTCTGCAACAGCGATAAGTTTTGCTCCGTCTTGTTTCTTTTTAAGAATCCAAATTTGCATATCTTCAAACATTGGATCTGCATCACATCGTTTCTTAAACTCTGAGTTTGCTATCACATGACTTGATATTGCATCAATAAGCCAATAAGCACTTTTCTTTTCTGCAAGTTCTTTAACACCGCTTGTGTAAGTAGTTCCGGTAAAGTGTCGATAGATTTCCATTTGATTCCCTTTCAGTTAGTTGGTTGACACCTTTACCGTAAACTACTCTGCTATTTTTTATTATTTAATAGCAGCATCAACAATAACTTTGTTTTGCAGTTCTGTTATTCCAGCAAACTCATCATCGTTAGATTCTAGTGCTTTTCGTGCTGAAAATATAGTCAACGCATCAACCAAAAGAATTGTTCCTTCTTTATGGTCATCATCGTTACCATCACTAGACCAACTAAAGCCTTCAAAACAATGCTCTGCCAACTTCAAAATTGCGACAACAACTTTGTCGTATGGTTTACGTGCTGTTTTGCAAAAGCTAAAATCTTCTTTTTGTTTTGAGAAATGAAAGGTTTCGTGCGAGTCAGCGCCGATTCCATTAAAAATTATATTTTGATTGTCGCAAATTAAACCCATGAAAGTTGTACTAGCAGACTTTTCAGGTTCATTTCCCATTGCATCGCCCAATGGAACTTCTGATGTCTTTATAATTTCTTTACAAACAGGAACAAACTTTTCATTCCAAGTTTTTTGATCGAGGTCGTTATTTTTTTGCCAGTATTGAGTATATCCGATGTCTACTGCCCATCTTTCATAATTGAAGTTGAAGTTGAAGTTAAAAATCATGGCGGCTTAGTCGGGCTTTAGCCTTCTCTATTCGCTTTTCGCGAACCCGACTCTCGTTATCACATTGGATCTATCCGGCTTGTGTTGTTTCTAGTAATACGCCCATCGGGGCTTTCTTCTGGGTGCGGTCTTCACCTCTTCCTTCTACCGGACTTTGCGTCCTGCCGCTTTAGTTTCCCATTGGGCTGTTCCTTGTTTTGAAGGTTGGTTGTTGTTATGTCTTACACTCTTACCATGAACTACTAATTATTTTTTATATAACATAATCTCCATTTTTACTTATAAGTGTTGTATATCCACCACAACACTCGCACCCATAATCATAATAAGTAGTTTTATATACTCCTTTAAACTTGCCGTCACAAACCCAAGAAAACCAATCCTCGGCTTTGTCGTGATACATTACGTCCCACTTATCCCCTTTTAATACAGGATATTTGTTTTTACGACTAACTGATCCGGGGACTTCATGAGCATAAAGAAATTTATCAACACTTCTCTTGCTCATTCCGATTGGAAGGGTAGCAGTAATTAAAACATAATCATCTTCTTTTTTGCATCTTGGTTTAACTTCAAGAACATGAGTCATCAACTTGCAAATTCTTGAAACCTGATCCCTACCTTGTTGCGCTCGAAACCTGTATTGCTTTTCCATTTTTAATTCTTCTAAATAAAACAAAGTAAACTGCCTAGAACAAAAGCGATTATGCATAACATAGTAGCTTGCAACTGTTCATGATTTACTGCGATCTTCATAAGTTACCTCCTTGAGTTACTACTGTTTAACGCTAATACCGCAAACTAGTCCTCTTTTTTTATTATTTAATTTGTTGTTTTGGGTATGTTTTTGAAAGAAAAGCACGTAAGTTGTTGATAACAAAGGACTTGCGACTTCCCAAAAGTTTGAATACACGTAAGTCCTTGATAATAAAGGACTTAGCTCTAATCTCCAAAAGATTTTTTAGCTAAGTCCTTTATTATCAGGCATTTACGCATTGGATAAAGGTCAAGACAAATTAAAACGTATGCGCTTGGATAAAGGTCAAGACAAATTAAAATTTAAAGGTTAAAATATAAAAAATATAAAGGAAAGATAAAAGAAAAAAGCTCCAGTAGAAATTTGTTTTCTTTTGTTTTTTTTGTGCAAGTTAAAAGGGAGGTTAAGTTTTACCCTAACCTCCCTTCCTTCCCTTTTCCCCTACGCGGCCAGTTGTGCCATCAGTACCGATTCGGCACGTTTGACGCTAGGATCGGATGAGGCTTTCACAATTCGCCCCATTTCATTGATGCTGCCATGACGAATGGCATCATGCTGGACATAGCCTTGGACAGAGTTGTAGGCTTCCCAAGCCGACACCATCCAATTGTCGGTCAATTCGGGACGACCACTCTGTAGACGTTCACGCAACACTCGTCGCATGATAGCCTCGGTTCGATTTTCATGCATGGTACGTCCACGTTTGCTATCACTAGCATCCCCGTAAACGTCTTGAAGAAAGTTCTTCAAGTTGACTTGGGTAGCCTCCATGTGATGAATCACATCAGTAAGATTCGACCATGAATTTTTAAGGACATTAAACGTCCCGATCAAATCGTCCATCTTGGTTCGCAATCCGCTGGTATGGCGAATCGAGACACAAGTTCCGTTGACCATGCTCATCATAGCCATGTTGCGACAGAGATCACGATAGAAGCCCATGTTGGCACGAAAAGACTTGCCATCATATCCAGCAGAGATCGTGATTCGAGGGAATACGTTGTCAGCATCCCCGTAGATACTTTCACGATATTCACGGGTCGGCTGGACAGAAACATAATGCCCTTGGTGGAAATGACACCGTACATCAGCGATGCCGTCCTCAAACGCATGACCACTAGCCTCTACCAAGGCGAGAATGTCATCAGTCTGATGCGGAACATAGCGTTTTGAAACGCTACGGTCGCTAACCACTTCGCCACTATCACTACGGAAAAGACCGTAGAAAGGTGTACGAAGATTGTCCGGACCAGACAATGGAAGTTTATCCACGTTGAAGTTGAAGGTGTTGCTGACTTTTTCGTTGATTGAAGTTGCGATAGTCATGGTTGATCCTTTCAAGATCGAAGTAAATTGGTTGATACCTCTACCATAAACTAATCATTAATTTTTATTTGATTTCAGCAAGAACTTTATTTAATTTCGAGAATAAAAAGATCGCGTATGCGCGTAGGATAAAGGTCAAGACAGATTAAAATTTAGAGGTTAAATTTAAATAAATTTAAAGGAAAGATAAAAAACGACAAATTTCTACCGGGACGTCGTTCATTTGTTTTTTTTGTGCAAGCTAAACGACATCTATAATATATCCGCCATGCCTAGGACTTACGATTTCACGTTCTTCAAGTTGTTCCCATGTCTCAACAATATGATTGCGACCGTAAGGGTTTCTTAAAAAGAATTGTTCGGTTTCTGGGTTGTAGGATTCAAAGTGATATGTATGGCGATTATAATCTACTGCTATTGGTATGTTTTGATTTAGATAGTCGATATGACCTTGTTCGCTCATTCCCTTAGTTGTAATTCTTTCTTGATTAGTGATATATTCAAAAGCCCGCCCCGGATCGCCCCATTCAATATTTTTATATACGTTGCCTAAGTCTGGTCGTATGTTTTGATACATTTGAACATATGCTTTTTCGATTAAACCAACCCAAAGTTCACCACTATCAACATTTGCATAGAAACTATTTCGGCTATGCACATTGACAGCAAGTTCATTGTTTACTGTGACGTAAAAAGTTTCTCCTCCTCTTGAAATTTGATCATGAATTTTAACCACCCAAATATTTGGTTCTACTTCAGTGATCATGTTCTCTATTGTTTCAGGAGATGTATAGGCAACTGCTCCTAATGCTGTCAGGAAATAACAGTCGCCTAAAGCGCCTTGTTTTATATCTTCAGAACTTATGCCATCAACAAAGAGTTCTCCTTCTATTGTTTCATGAACAATGTATTGGTTTCGTGTCGCAGGCAAATCTTTACCGTTAAACCATTTATCAACAATAGTGTTTAAATCAGCATCAACGCCTAATTCCATGAAATCTTCAACAACAGCGTTTGACAGGTAGTTCACATAATCAGGCATATCGCCAATACGAACATATCTTTCAATTTGCAAGCGTTCAAAACGATTAAAATAGTTGTCTTCAATAGATTCATTCAGGATGTCTTTCATCTCTGAAAATGAAATACCATCAACATTATACTCTTGAAATTTAGATTCAAGAGTATGTTCTACGACAGAAGAATCCCTCCACAAAGGAATAGAAGGTGTGACAGGTTCTTGAGGAACAGGCCCATAAGAATCAAGGCAAAATCTTTTTTCGAGAGTTTCAAAATTCATGATATAATATTTCTTTCTTTATAAATATACCATGAACTAATTGTCTTTTTTTAATTTAATCAATCATTTAATTCTTTTAATTGATTTTTTAAATCTTTGTTTTCACGAGTTAAACTTGCAATAGTATTCTGAAGATTAGTTATACCTTGTAGTATTCTGTGAATCTGATTGCTTTTGTCTTGCTCGTAAGTGTTTGCAGCAAGTCTTCTAAGTTCTTGCATGTCTTCATTTTGTATAGACATTAAGTCTCCTTGTTGTTTGGAAAGGCCCGTTCTAGTGAGGGAGGATGCCATTCCCGCCAGACTTTATTTTTTATATCAACACGTTACTGGCCTAACCACGTTTATTATTACTCGTCCGTGTTGGTTATAATTATAAAATAGTGCTTAATTTTTATTTTACGCGAACTATTAGCTCTGCAAAAACATTTTTTGTTTCTTCAGCCATATCGTTTCTCCTTAATTAGCTAGAAATCGAACTCTAGCTTTACCAGAAACTAATTTTAATTTATTTTAAATAAATCAACCTGAGCTATCTACTTGCCATTTTTTATTGCAAACAGAGCATTCATACAGATTCAGACAGTTGCCTAAAACTTTTACATGATGCCAATCATGCACATGGTCGGCATCTTCTGGTGGAACAAATCCCCAACCTACACAGTGATCGCAACTTTGTCTGAAATGACTGTGCTTGTGGCGATTCTCAGCATTATCTTCACGATGATGCAAAGGATAAGCATTAACTCTTAAATTCCATCCACCATAACCCATACACTTTGGGCATTCTTCTGTATATCCATAATTAGGCTTTGCTTCTTTCTTTGACGGAAAATCAAGAAAAGCATCAGGATCAGTTGGTTCTAGATAGGTTTTCATACCACGACTCCACTGTTGATACTGTTTGGTTTGTTCTAGTTACATTATTACCATAAACTAACTTTTATTATTTAATACATAATTAGGATCAACCTTTACTTCTCCTTCTGTAAAATGAGCTACAAGTGCTAGAATAGATCCAAAAGCAAATGCGATCAATAATATTTTAAATACATTTTTAGTTTCTTCAGTCATTCCCATCTTAAACCTCCGTGTCATCGAAAATGCCAAGCGTCTTATCGACAAAGTAACCTACTGGAAGCATTAAAATAATAACAATCCAGTACCAAGCAAAATTATCTAATTCCATTCGTGTCTCCTTACACAAAAGTTAGTTATTTTATTTTGTCATTTCCATAGATTTTTCGTAATACTTTCTCAATGTTTCTGGTTGAGAGAAAGTTATAACTAAATCTCCCAAGTTCACAGCATGACAAGGGTTAATCATTGTCTCTGGAAACTTCCACATAAATTTTTTCTTCTGGAGCATCAATCTCAAAGTCAAATCAATTCTTCCGGCTAATGCTTGATGCCCTTCAGCACACAGATCAAGAGACTTCTTAGTTACCTCTTTATCAAAGTCAGGAAAAACAATCTTCCAAAGAATAGCAACCACTGGTTCTATTTCAGCTAACTTGTTGTAATGCTCTAAACTCAAAATGTGAGTTATCTCAATACAATCAGGGTACTCAATCTTGCGATCTAACTGATGAAAGATAGCAGTGACTGGGGATTCTTTTATGCTGACAATATCATTTCCGACTTTTACTTGCATATCTCTACCAGAAACTACTTTTTATTTTTTTAAAAAAAAGACTTGGCTAGTGGAAACGTACTAGCCAAGTCTTTTATAAACAAGGTTCAACCAACAAAGCCTTGCTTATCTATTCGCTTCATAGTCTCGTTGCGCTTCGTTCAATGCTTTTGTGAAAGCATCTGCGTCAGAGCGACTAGCCCCTTGACCAACCATGTGATCTACAACATCAGACCTTTTGCTTTCGCTCATCACATCAGAGTTGCTAGTATAAGTGCTTGAACTGCCGCTTGAATAACTACTTGAACTACCGCTATCACAGCCAGTACATGCGGCGTATAAAGTAAGAGCAGTGAGAATCATAACGTACTTCATAATTTAACCTCAAAGTTTAGTTGAAATCAATCTTCGTACTCTTGCTCCATGCAAGAGTAATCACCATCGTCATCGTCATAGTAGTCTGGATATAATTTCTTCCAGCAATCATCACAAGTAGCAGAAATTAAAAGTTCTCTTTCTGCCGCTGTATTTTTTTTGAGAGCATCTTGAATAAACATCTCTCCACTTTGCCATTTTTCATAATTCTCTTTATCTACAGAGACTATGTTTATTCCTCCACAAGAAGCACAGGTAATGCTTTTTTGTATTTTTTCACGCGACATCTGAGAAAAAATCCTGATACTCAGGAGGAACGAACTCGTCCACTATCCCCAACATATCAGCCCATTCCCAAAAATCCAATTCATCACACGGATCAATCTGATCGTAACTGGCGCATTCTACAAGCAATTGGTTGATTTCGTCCATTGAATTTCCTCCAAGTGGTTGGTTGATTTGATACCCTTACCAGAAACTACTTTTTATTTTTTTATATTTTAGTTCTTAATTTTAAAAAGTAAACTTATTTTCTATGATCTCTGAAAAACTCAAGCCTTACTCCGATTTGCATATCTCCTTTCATCGGGTCTTGCTCCATGTTTACAGTTTTATTCGCACTAATAACTGCTTTGCTAGTGGTACATCCAGTGCAGCAAGCAGTCCAATACAAAACTGCCACTGTGAATCCTGTCATCTCCACTACGAACATTATTTTTTTGAACATAACTCATCTCTGTGTGAATAAAGCCATATTTATATTATCGGCATTACGCAGCAGTATCTTTAATGTTTCTAGGATTATTTTTTAACCATGCTTCGGCATAATTAAAATTTTCCTGATGGTACATATTTTTTTGTTGTTCCCTTGGCATCATGGCAGACATTACTACTTTATTATAAAATATCTCACTAGCCTTTTTGTCCTTTTTTATAATTTTCCAATAGTCTTTAATATGTCGCGAATAGGTAATTTCTAATTCCATTTCTTCCCATCGAGATTTTTTGACTTTGCTAATATACCTCGTTGTATTTTCAAGAATCGCTCTTCTGCTATATTCATGTATGTCTTGTTCATTAGCATTAGCCTCAACAAACCAATTCAGTATAGAATTTTCTAATAGTTTGTTAGGTTTTTTGACAACATTTATCACATAGTCAAAACCGTTTTTTCCAGTTCCGAACGAGTAGTTTGTTTTTTCAAAATCCATAATTGTTTTCTCAGCACTTTTCCAAGGTGCTTTCAAAACATACTTTGCATATTTTCTTGCAGAGGATGGACATTGTTTAATATATCGTTCTGCTTCCGGCCATCTATCCTTGATTACAAACTTTGCATAAAGATATGCAATATCAGGACATCTTTTAATATGTTTCTCTGCTTCCGGCCATCTTTCGCCTTTGCGAATAATCTTTGTGGATTCGTATGCTTTTTTGCACAAGTACCAATCATAATAATTACATTTTAACCCTGTATCCCCTAATTTTATTCTAGACATAGAATTTAACAAGGCTAACAACATTTGCTCAAAGAATTCTTTATCAGCCTTACCAGAACCATCAAAGCAATACTGTTTTATATTGATAAGAACCCAATTTTGATTTGCCATATTTAAGAAGCCTTATTGAAATCTACTAAACATTCATCATTCACTTCATAAACTCTAATTGGTTGGCCTTTGCCACTTGAATGAAACCGCTTTTCTACAACTTTTGCTTGACCTTGTTTTTGTAACAAACTCATAAGACCTGCTGCAACTGTGTATTTTATATTGAACTTTTCTGCTACTTCTCTGCTGGTTAGTCTCATTATTCCTTCTTTCTAGTAAAATTGAACACATAATAACCATAAACTACTTTGAACTTTTTTATTATTTAATTTTTATTGTTAATCGAATAAACTTCTATTTCGCGCAGCAAAGCAGCAACAATCCTTTCGGCCAATTCTTCAATAGTTTCAGACCCATACTTTGACCAAACAATGTCTGATTGTTCCAAAATCCCAACAGTTCGCTGCTGCAACTTCTCAAACTTTTTGTAATCGTCCATAAAACTCACCTCTTTAAACTAAAGTGCTAATGTCGTGTTGGTATCTTGCTCGCATACGACCAATAACTTCTTCTGGCACACCGTGAGCATTTCTCTCAGCAAGTTCAGCATCAGTCAACCCACCATCGAAAACATCAATGACTTTAATTTCGACGTTAAGTTTCCTTGCCATAACAACGTAAGATTCCATTTCCCATTTTTCGGTAAACGTATTAGCGACTGCTACGCTTTTTCCATCTTTCAATGCTTTCTCTGTGGATTGCTGACACCACGCATGAGCAGTAGGAAGTTTAGATGAATTGAAACGATACTCTCCTAAGATGTTTTGACAAAAGTACATGTCTGCTTCAAATACGCAGTCTGCTTCGATCTCACCTTTTTCAATAAGACTTTTTGCGATGGTGCTTTTGCCGGAACCACTCAAGCCTCTGATGATGAACATTTTAGACATTTCGGACTATCCTCGAAACGAGTTATTGGTTGATACCTTTACCAGAAACTACTCTTGGATTTTTTATTATTTATTTTGAAAGAACATCTTGGATAAAGGTCAAGATACAAGAATAAAAAAACCAGACTAGGGTATGATCCTAGTCTGGCTTCACCAACCTCATTCCACTTCGTAAATCACTCCGTCTATCGTAATCTGACGGATGTTTTCGATGCTGTAATCCCGCAGCACAACTGGATTGTCTACCTTCTGCCTTGCTCCCTCTTTACGCTTAGGAAGAAACTCGGCAACATCCTGCGAGTCCAGAGTTTCGCCATTCAAACGATACTCATGTCCAAGTGAACGCTCTACCTTGAGTTCAAGGTAATGCTTGCCTTTATGCTCAACAAGCGGAGCCACATGACCAGTCTCATGCTTGAGCCTTTGTCCCCACTTGCGAGGTTCTGGCGAGAAATGCTCAACCTCTCCCTGTTGATCTAACGGTTGACTTTCACGAACACGCTGGTTGTTTACCGAGTTCTGGTAAATCCAGTTGACCACGCCGTTCACACGACTGACTTTGGTAGCCCCAACAAAAGGGTTCCCAGTTTTTCGCATCCGTGGATCAGTCTCGGCAACAATCGTGGTGAACTTAGCACCACGAAGATTCATAAGACGATCTACAAGTTGGTTTTTGGTAATAGTAGGCATTTGAATGTTTCCTGAAAGTTGGTTGAAAGTTGGTTGATACTCTTACCGTAAACTACTCTGGCATTTTTTATTATTTAATTTCTATAAAAATGAACAGTCCAATGAAATCCTTGCTCCCAGAAAAATCCTCGTTCATTACACCATTCTGTAAATCTGTCTAAGAATAAAGCACGAGGTAAAGTGTCAACAAGAGTAAGAGCATTGCAAAGTTCGCCCTCGCTAGTTAGCGTTCCACCTTCCGCATCGTTTCCATACGGTTCACCTCTGTCTTGCCAATCTTCCATCGTATAGTAGGTTGGTTCTGTTCCCATTCCGTTAGACTTTAGAAACTCTTTCAATTCTTTGGCGAACTTTTCGACTTTCATTGCTTTTCCTTGCATTGTAGTTGGTTGGTTATAATTTTACTGTAAACTAATCGCAATTTTTTATAATAAAGCGATTAAAGCAGAAGTGGCAATCCATGCAAAAAACAAAACTGCGTCTATTGATATTGTCATTTTGAATCCTCCTGTAACTTATAAGAAACTAAACGGGAAAGTTTTATTTATGGATAAAGGTCAAGATATTAAATATTATTTAATTGCTATGTGGAAAACTTAAATTTTAAACAGCCTTTGTTTATTTTAATTTAATAATTAAAATTTGTGCAAACGAAACTCAAAAGCTCCGGGAGAAAACAATATCGTTTTATTAAATAATATTTAATCGTTAAAACAAAAACTTAAAATTTAAGCACTTCTATCAAAGAAGACCTAAACTTTAAGTTTTTGTGCAACCCGGATAAAAAATCAAAAGCTCCGGGGAGAAAATTATCGTTTTGGATCGCCAAAGGTCACACACCAAAAGCTACCTTTTGGGCCAACAGCGTAACCTACACCCATCTCTTCATAATTTCTAGTTAAAATTTCTTTCCTATGACCGGGACTTTTCATCCAACCCGGAACTACATGCTGCTGAAGCTGCCTAGAATAGCCCATATTGGACGCTCCCCACCCAGCCGCTATGATTTCACCCGACATATCGTCTACGCCTTGTACTGTCTCTGCAACGACTCCACCGTGACCATTGTTTAACTGCCTAGCATAAAAACAATCTTCATAATTAAAATAACCTGTTTTAATTATTCTGTTAATATGAATCCAATCACAAACTTTATGATGAGCAAAACTTCGAGGCTTGTCATGTTCTTGGACATGCTCCATTTTTCCTACCTTTGCCATCCATTCAGCATGTGACTGAGCAGCTTGCTGAAGTCGATAGTTTTGCCTTAAAGTAGAACATCCATTATTTCTTCTTTGCTGGTTAATTAAATTTGTTGTTAAATTATGAAGTTCACCAGCAAGTGCAGCAGCACTAGAAAAGACAGTTAAAATTAAAATTAAAAATAGTTTACGCAATTCAAACGCTTCTTTCTTACGAGTTTTTTGAACAAATCGGCCCTAAACCTGTTTTGATACTTTCGGGGACTGTTAGCTTTCGGCCACACTTCCCACATTTACCTTCATGGTGAACATCAAAGCCCGCTTCTGTAATATTATCCGGCTCTTCACAAAATATATTCGCCATGATTCTTCTGAAAAATCTAACTGACCAACAATCATCAGTTCCAATAGACTTCTTTGTAAGTGCAATCTGTCCTGTTTCAGTATTGAAAATTCCTAAGTACGCATAATTTCCATCTTCCGGGCCAGTTTTCAAACTAATAAAAAAGACTTCTTTGTTTTCTTCCTTCTTATCTTTCTTTTTATAAATTCGATAAGTGTAATGTGGTCGGCAACCTGTTGTATTTGCAAACAACTCAGGTACTTCAAGAGTAAAGGTTGCACGACCACCAGTGAAAAATTCTTTAACGGGTATCATAATTCTATTCCAAAATTGTTGTTGATACCTTTACCGTAAACTAACTTTTATTTTTTATGTAATCTTTTGCTTCTTCTTTTTTATGTAATCTTTTGCTTCTTCATCACCCATTGAAGCCGCAGTTAGAATCAGGTTGTGGATTTCTTCTGGGATTTCTTTGTAAGAAAGTTTTGCATAACTTATCAACAATCCCAAGTCAGTCTTTCGTTCACTAGACCCGAACATAGACCCAATACGTTGCCCACCGTAAACTTCACCTTCATCTCTTCGCCAACAAGAATCTTCAAAAGGCGATTCATTTTCGTTTTCAGTCTCGTATTCTTCTGTTTCTTCGTTATAGTCTTCATACTCAGTTTCGTAATCACTTCCTTCAATCCAAACTTGATCTTCTTTTTCCTCAGTTCCTACTGAGTACACAACTCTACCGTTTACATAATATCCACCACCATCAGCAAAACTTCCATGCCTTTCCCAAACCCAATGACCTAAATCATCTTCTTTCTCCATCAACTCCTTCTCAAGATTGGACTTGACCGTAGCGTTCATTGTTGGAGCATGAACCTCAATAGATTCTACAGCCCCACTATCTCCGCCTCCACTGTAGCAAACATTTACCTTTTCAATGCCTACAAGACGCATGAAATTACAAAATCGAGACTCAAAACAATCGTCAGATAATTTCGAGCAAATATCTTGAAATGAAATCTTAGTCATTTGTATCCTCAGAAAAAATGGTTTACTGTCACTGAAGATTACTACAAACTACTTCTAATTTTTTTTAGAAAGGAATTAGAGGATCTGGAGTAAATTCAGGAAAAAAGATGTCGTCAGGTTTGCTTTTTAGAGCAGCTTTAGCCATTCTTTTCTCAAATTCTTCATCAGTTTCTGTAAGCACTTCAGGTTTTTCAACTTCAATCTCAGTTGCTTGCTCAACACTTTTTTCAATTATGTGATTTTTGAGATGAATAAGCTCAAGAACGTGCAGATCCATGACATGGTTAGAAACCATTCGTACAATTTCTACTTTTTGAGACTCCTGTCCAATTCTGCATATGCGGTCTTCAGCTTGTTGATTAGCTCCCGGAACCCAATCTAAATCTACAAAAATGGCTTTCCAAGCTCGTGTTAAAGTCAAACCAACTCCGCCAGCTTTAATACTAACAGCTACACCTTTTAAATTTCCCGCTTGAAATTCGTTTACGATTTCTTGACGTCTCTCAGCGGATGTAGCTCCAGTAATTTTTTCCCAACCGTCTCGTTCAGCCAATTTTTCTAAAGGCTTGACGTGAGCAGAGAAAACAACCAAAGGTACATCTTCTTCTTCATGATCTTCGACCAAGTCAATCATTGCTCCAATTCGACTAATAGCTAGCTTATTACGTATCTCAGAGAATCTTTCAAAAGGAGGAAGTTTATTATCTTTAATTACATTGCCCCATTCATCCCAAAGTTCATCCATGTAGTTTCTTAAACTACTAGGAAGATCAACTTTCACATCTGAATAAGTTTTATGTGGAAGATCCGGAAGAACATCGTATCGTTTTCTTCTGAGCATTACTCTTCTGAGAAGATCCGGAACCAAAGCATTTGGTTCTCCCCAAACATATCCGCCCCAGCTATCTTGATATCCATTCATTAATTTAACAAATCGCTTCCAACCACCAAATACTTGCATCTGCATCTGAAGAGCGTCAAGAATTCCGTATAGATCTTGAGGTTTATTCTCCAAAGGAGTTCCTGTTAAAGCCCACACGAACTTTGATGTCATACAAAGTCCCCGAACTCGTTTACTTCTTTGAGTCTTATAATTTTTAACTCTTTGAGCTTCATCAATAATTAAATGTGATTCTGAAGCCGACTTTGCAAGTTCTTTGTTGGGCCAGAAAACCTGTACATCCCAAGGCTTGCTTGTAGCAGTCTTCTTCTTTGGCTCTAAATATTTTGGGAGGATCTCATAATTTACAATTACAACCTCTCCTTCAGCAGGAAAACGAAAATTATCAGATCCTGAGATGACAACAGGATTTAAATCAGATCTCCATTTCTGAACTTCTTCTTTCCAGTTGAACTTTACTGCTGCTGGAGCTATTACCAAACATTTCGCATTATTAGGAAGAGCCATCAGAGTCTGCACGGTTTTTCCAAGTCCCATCTCATCTGCCAAGAGCCGGTACTTTCCTCTAGACAACCAGTCAACTCCTTCAACCTGAAAATTATATAATCCACTATCTTCAGCGACTAACTTTTGTTCGCTATTAACTCTGAGATCTTCAGGCACATCCAGTTGAAGCTGATCAGCAACTTCGAGAAGACGAAATCTATCTTCTTCTTTAAGGGAAACTCTCCAGCAAATATCGCTTCTATCAAACCAAGCTCCGGGAATGCTCCTCAGCAAATTTAAAGAGGACCTCTCAAACGGCATGAGAATTCTGCCATCTATGGTTAGCTCACGCTTTTCTTCTTCAACCTTTACAGGCAAACATGTCTTGCAATAACGATTCCATTTCCCATCTTCTTTAAGTGCAAAGCCTCGCGACTTACCTTCAGAAGGAACATGTTCATCACATTTACAACAAGGACCAGAATATTTTGTCCGAATAGGTTTGTTCATCATGAAACCGTAAACTACTTTCTATGTATTTGCTGTTTCTCTTATTAAAGAAACTGTTAATTGTTCAGTCCTATAGAACTCATTCGCTCTATAGTTTGGTAATTCTGCATCGTTATCATGTCGTTTGATATATGCATCAGCATAGTCTGCGCCGTCAAAGTAATCATTAAAGATCTTTACGTAATCAACAGCATCGCCTTTCGAACAAACAAAAACCCAATTCATGTCATACTCCTTCATGCCATAAATCCAAAACATAAGCTTTTTAAACATAAAACACCTCCGTGCAATTATACCAGAAACTAAGTTTAAAATAAATTAATTTTGAATTAGCATAAATTAAAAAAAACATTAAGCGAAAGCTGCTGGTCAGATTCGAACTGACGACAGGCTGATTACAAATCAGCTACTCTACCAACTGAGTTACAGCAGCAAATGTGACCCTACGGGGAATCGAACCCCGATTTTTAGGATGAAAACCTAATGTACTAAACCGTTATACGATAGGGCCAATTAATTTAAATTATCAAACTCCCAGTGACAGTTGGGACAGAGTATTTTGATATTGCTTATATCATTAACTTCTGATACCAGTGCTGTGTCTGGGAAATCAGCGATTGGTTTTATATGGCAAACCTCTACGTGTTTATCGTACCCACATAGCTCACATGATTTTATTTTATTTTGTCTTCTAACTCTCTTTCTTATTTCGTTGTGTGAATATGCTGGATGATCAGATTTGCTTTTTACTTCAGCTATAGTCTTTTTATCTATAGTGCGTTCTGAGTTGTAGCAGTTCTTACACTGCTTTGCTCGATAATCTGATAATATTCTTCCACATTTGCATTTCACACATTAAATTAGTTACTAACTTTTAAATCCTGAATATATTTTTTAGCCCAAATATCGCCTGTAATAGCTAAGACCATCATCTCGTTATGTTCTTTTTCCGTAACAGAGATTTTAACTGGTTGCTTACGTCGCATATATATTTCATAACTTGACCCAGCAAATATTTTAGCCATTAATTTTAAATTATGTAATACAAAATCTACATCTCTTTCTTTCCCATTCGGATTTAACAAGCTCTTGTCAGAATGATGACCACAATCAAATCCAATCCAATCCAAATTCACACTGAATTTCTCTCCAGAGTCATTCGCATGGCGCAGGCGAGGACGACAAGTGGTTGCGTTGTGTGGAATTAGTGTTGAGCATCTACGGATGGACGGTGCGTTATCATGGTTCTGGTAGCTCGTGGACTTAGCCTGAAAATTATCTTCTAGCTTAAATTTATTTTTTTTAACTAAAAAATCAGTCGTCATTGTCTGAACGGTTTCAGCTTCGCAATTTGAAAAATCAACGAATTTTAAAGCATTGTCCAAAGCCTCAAATGCACCATTGAAAGTAATTCCACCATGAACAACCGCAGGCATTTGATGATTATCATGATCATTTTGATAACATCCATTAGTTTCATCAATGCCTACGTATCCGCAGTAGAAACCAAGCCCACTATTCCACAGAGCAACGGCTGGAAAAGTGAAGCCGTTTGTTTTTAATTCAAAGATGTAGTCTTGCATTTGTTGTGCATTTCTGTGTCGTAAATAAAGCGGTTAGCCTTTTGTCATTCTTCGCCCGCACCGCAAGGTAGACTCGAATGGTCAGATCGTCACCTGACAGTACCATAAACTATGTTGATATTTTATATTTTAATCAACATCAACATAGTCGTCATCGTCTTCATCATCCCAATACCATTGTTCACTCTGAAGTTCACTCTGAACTGAGACAAGTTCTTTGTCGCTTGTTTCTTCTACAACTTCTTCTACAACTTCTTCTGCCACCTGCTGAACTGTAGGTTTTTCAAGTACAGGCGTAGGTTCTGGTTCCGACTCAAGTTCAACTACAGGTTCGGCCCGCACAACCTCTTTGATGGCGATGGATACTTCTTCTGGGAAATTATAAATTTTTGTCGGCTTTCCTTTCCCGCTACTATGAAAAACCTTCTCAGCTAATTCAATTTGTTTCATTTCCAAAAGCAATTTAATCAAGCCTGATGAAACCACATATGAAATTCCTAAATTTTCAGCTAATTGCCTTGCATTTAATTTCATTAAATACTTTACCTTTTTTAAAACATTTTCGCAACGGGACTAGAACATCTATCCCTCCACAAGTACCGTAAACTACTCTCGAAAAATTTAAAAAAAAAGAAGATGCGAACTAAAAAGAACGCATCTTCTTAAAATTAAA
>Ga0181369_1000065_pt1 | contig 26912 bp, 21 predicted proteins | sample LowvirmetaG_8_FD_130088 | JGI IMG/M metagenome (GOLD analysis project Ga0181369, IMG submission 130088) | Marine viral communities from the Subarctic Pacific Ocean - Lowphox_04 viral metaG | ecosystem: Environmental > Aquatic > Marine > Oceanic | place: Subarctic Pacific Ocean | collected... | reverse complement strand
TATAAGCCTCATCGGAAGATGACATATTAGCTAATTCTCTAGCTTTTTCAGCGTACGATTGTTTTTGCTCTACTAAATAATTATTAACATCATCCCTCATCCAACCAGGAATTTTATTTATTGCATTTACATTTGGTATTTGGCTAATATATTGCTTTGTTTCTCTATCAATTTTTTCAGCTTTTTGTTTTTGCTTTTCTAAATTTTGTTTTTGGTTTTCCAAATAATTAAGAAAAATTGAAGTATTTTTTTCAATTGCTTTTCCAATTATAGAGCTGGTTCCTGCACTTCCTCCGGATGCGGCTTTTCCTATTTTAAAAAAATCTGTTGCCATTTTATTGTGATGTTGTACGTGTTGTTAATCCGCCAATTTGCGGGAGTGTTGAAATTTTTAATGGTTGTGTTGTAACATTTGCGTAAGGGTTGAGGACAGACTGTGTGCTTGGTGTGCTTTTTTCTAATCTTGACATTTGAGGTGGACTTACACTAGGAGTTGCCTCTACCCCCCCGGTGTCGGTTTAGCTCCCATAGCTAGTATTTGACCTGCGCCGGTAACCCCTCCTATCGCCGTGCTTAAAGCTTCTTGCCGTGCTTGATCAGCTCCTTGTTTTCTTCCCGCTGCCATTTGAAGCAGGTTACCTGTTTTTTGCATTTCTAGCTCTTGAGATCTTGCATCACCAGAAGCAATTAACTGTTGGCGCTGTTGTTCTCCTTGAGCTGCAAGCATTTGATTTCTTTGTTCTTGCTGACCTATACTAGCTGATGCGGCTTGCGATGCTTGTGTTTGTTGATTGGCTAATGCCTGAGCCAATGAAGCCACCCCGCTACCGCCAGCAGATGCAGACATTGAACCTAATATATTTGCTGTGGACTGTTGGTTTTGTTGAGCTGCAAACTGTGCTGCTTGTGTATTAACAGTTAAATCTTCAAATGTATTTGATAGGTTAGCATAAGGATTAGAAGTATCTAAATTATTATAACGAGCCTTCATAGCATTAAATTCAGCTGCCGCTGCTCTTTGCTCTGCTCTTCTTTTACCTCCACCGATCAACCCACCAGCAATTCCGCCGGCTGCTGATATACTTGCGCCTATAATAGCTGCTGTTGCTATTCCTGCCATAATTTTTCTTTTTTATTATATTCTTCTATGGTTATAGAATACAAAGATTCTTCAACCTCTTTCATGTCTTTAGTGTTAGTTGGGTTTTTATGTACGTTTATAAACAAAGAATCTTCTAAAGACAATATTAATCGTTTTGCTCCTTTAATAGATTTTTCATAACATGGAGCTATATGTTCAACTTGTTCGCCATTAGTTGTAACTAATATTCTACCATACATTAAAAACCAAAAATGTTCTGTATGATGATTAGCGCTAATAACAACACATTGCTCAGGCATATACATTTTTCGCATATAAAGCTGATCAGCAAAATCATTTTCAATACGAAATACTTCGTTATTTACTAAATTTTTACCGTCACCATATATACCTTCAATATGGTTATTTTCTATAAATACGTTTTGTAATGTTTCTAAATCAGAAAGTATTACGCTCTTTTCTTTATTTGATTTAACTAGATTTTTTGACATATAATTATTATTACATGTTTCCTAGCTACTTAAAAAGACCTCACTGTTGACTGCAAACAATTCTTTTTTTGTTGTAGAAGTAACTTCCATGTCAACTTCTGCAAAATAACCTATAATGCCTGTGGTATTTATTTCTTTCTTTTTTGTAAAAAATATAAAATCACCATTACCAGGTCTTTTAGCGTCGTCTTCAATATCACAAGTTATTGTATTTTCTGATATTGCTATACACGGTCCAACCTTATAAATTTTATTATCTTCAGAATCTTTAAAAAATACAATGTCTGCGCCTGGATATCCATTAGTATTGTTTGCCTGCAAAGATACGTTTAGCGGATTTGTAAATGTTAATGTTACTGTTGCCATAATTTTAAATAAAAATTTAATTTGAATCTGGAGTCCAAATTGTTCTATATATACGAAAAGCAGTCCCGCTTGATCCACCAAATACTCTTATAAATAAAGTAAAAGATTTTGTTGTTGCTGGCTTATTATACTTAAGGGCTATATTACCGTCTCGAGGCTCTCTATCAGTTTTGCTAGCAGTTGTAGTTGTAGCATTTAAAAATACAGGATAAATTACGCCTTTTTGTCGAGTATTGCCGCTTTGTGAAAGGTGATTTGTTTTACTGCTTTTTCTTAAATTTTGAGCTGTATTTATAACGCGTGTAGAAGCGCCGCGAGCTATGCTATGGTTCACTACATTTCCATTTGCATCAGTTTCTGCATTAAAAATTGAAGCATTATCACCCGTCAGCTGCGCACCATTCCCGTTAGCACCAACATATGTATATTTTGGAGCTGAAAGAGTTGAGGTTGAAGGGTCAGTGGTAGTGCCTAAATCATCTCCAACAAATAAGGTGTCAGCCACAACCTGAGCCCCAGTCTCTGTGTTAGTTAAATCATTTTCATCAAATAAAAACTGAAATCTATCAGGCTGCTCAAAGGCTTCAAAATGAGCTTCAAAAGTGCCGGAACTGGTACCTAATACTATTGGAAAAATAAAAGTACCTTCCATGTCACCTACATCCTCAACAGTTATGCTTGTACCAGTAGCAGGAACACCTACAGCTATACCTATTGTCGCTGGATAACTATCTCTTGAAGTATTGTTAACTTTAAAATCAAAACCATCATCAAGATTACTACTGTTATCATGCTCATAATAAACTGTAGCGCTACTTAAGGTATATGGCAACCCAGATTGAACTATTTGAGTTTGTTTAGCTTGATCAATGTACAAATCACCATGAGCCGGCAATGTTTCTATAATATATGAAAGAGTACCGCCTCCGTTAGAATCGCCTGTTAAAGTTATTTCTTTGTCGCCTCCTTTATTTACAGCAAAAGAATTAGGATTTGCTGTGGGTCTTTTTGCATAATTTATCGTTATTGTTACGCTATCAGATAAATCTCCGTCGTTTACAGAAACTACTATTTGAGAACTTGCGTCAGTTGTTCCAGCACCGTCAAAAAAATTAAAGAAAAATTCAGAGTCATTATCAATATTTACGTCATTAACACCTCCGTTTGCTGGCTGCGCAACGGTCCAATAAAAAAGATCATTGTTAGGGTCACTTGCTACAACTTTTACGAATAAAGTTTTGCCAGGAAAGTATTCATCACTTAATGTTATTGCATTATTTGAAACCTCTTCCCCGTTAACAGTTCTAATTATAGGAGCATCATTTTGTATTGTTAAATCTACAGTGCCTATATTTGTGCTGTCTTCATAAGGGTCTTTAGCTTTAAATGTAAACTTGTCTGTATAATTAGTGGTGCCGTCGTGGGTATAGTCAATTTTTTTTGCTATTTGTTTAGTTCCGTCTGGCAAAGTTCTGCTATAAAAATCTACTATATTATAATCGCCGTTGCTATCAACCGCTAATGATCCGTTTTGGGGAGGGTCTACAATTTCAAATGTTAAATTATCACCATCAATATCTTGTCCGGCTAAAAAAATTTCTTTTAAACTATTCCTTTTAACAGTTGTTTCAAAATCTTCAACAGATGATTTATTGTTTACTTTTATATTTGTATCTAAAGAATAAAGTGTTGTTACATTTTGATCACCAGCAATATTAACAAACCCATCTAACGTAGCGTTTATTTGGTTATTGTTAATTTTTGTAAATTCTAAACTAGCAATATCAAACTCTGTGCCGCCATTATTACTTAAATTAGTAAATGCTGTTAAATCAACAGTCGTGCTGGTTAAAACTAAAAATTTATCAGAAGTGATAGAGAAAGTATTATCTAATAAGCCCTCGTCATCGCCTGGCTCTGAAAGAGGCCCTAAAGCTAAAGATTTGTTGGTAGATATAGTAACATCTAAGTTAGTATGTGTTAAGCCTGCCTCCACAGTAATATCTCCTAATTGTTTTATACTAAACGTATGCGGCTGTTGGCCAGACCCTCCAAAATTTGTAGATACTCCATCCCCTGTTAGAACAAAATCGTATTGATCGGAAGATGAAACAGAAGGAAATTCTATATCAAACTCATAAACTCCATTAGAATCTAAAGCTTGATTTGATATTGATACTATTGAATCTGAAGCTTGATTTTGTACTGTTAAACTAAATTGCGCACCAGGGTAACCAAAAACTTTCATTTCTCTGGTTGTTCCATTTAAGTTTATTATTGAAGTTAATAAAGAATAAGACTCTATTTCTATACTAGGCACAAATAATATTTCTGCCGAAGCGGTAAACGATATATTATCTCCTGTTTCGCTTTCATTTGAAAAAGTGTATTTAACAGTAAAAGTAACTTGTGTAACATTTCCATCAGAATCAGACCCTGTGGTTGTTCTTGATATATCATATCTAGATGGGTTTTTAGCAGTTAAAACATAAGATGGCAATGTTTCAAAATAATTGCCTGAGTCTGCTGAAAAAACTTTTGTTAGTACAGTCACTTGTTGCTCAAAATTTCCGCTGCCACTATATGTGCTAGATTCTGAAGAAGGCGTTGCTCCAGAAACAGTAGTTGAATAATTTCCAGATAAACTATATGATTGCAAATTTGCACTGCCATCAATATCAATAACCAAAGTAGTATCGGCATCTGGCATAACAAAACTATCTGTTAAATCAACTAATACTGAAATATTATTTCCAACAGAATTTGCTACACCTGTATTAGACAATGTTATACTACTTACGCCGGTTGGCAAGGTAACTCCATTGCTGCCGCTGGTCCACTGTAAGTTATTGCCGTTATTTGCATAGGTTATATCATCAACACTAAAATCCGTAGCATTTAAAACATAACCCTGCGCCGGGGTTATTATTAAAGTGGCATTGTCCGCGCCAATAGCAGTGCCGCTTTGCCTAGAAAAACTCTGTGATGTTATGCTGCAATTATTTAAAGCCATATTATTCGCCGTCTTCTTCTATTTTTAAAGTAAATTGTGTTATATCTGTTGATCCAGATATCGATCCTAGTGTTCCTATACCTTGCGTTAAAAATTCTTTACTATCAAATCCCCCGGTCTGTAATTGTTGATTCCAGTCTTCATGATTGCCTTTTATAAAGTTGTAGTACATTCCCTCCTTGTCTTTGAACTCCAAAACTTTGCCTTCTTGTAAATTTGTTTTAATTTTAGGAGCAACCCATTCGCTGCTTCCTTCGTATTTAATTGTTTTAAAACTTTTTACATTTGAAGGGTTTGCGTTAAGCACTAACTTAACAGTAGATTTATATTGAACACCATAAAAATTATTTCTAGTTTCATTATCATGACTCCATATAACGCCATTTTTAAATGTATAATATTTATTGTTTAATGAAATTCCAGATTCGGCAATAAAAGATTTTCTAGTTGGCCAACCCTCAAGGCCTTGCATGTAGCTTATTGTATCATCATTAAAAGATAAATTATAACAATTAGAATTATCATCATAATTACCAATAACATTTGTAGCGGTGCTTAGCTTATCTTTAAAATAATCTCTCATTCCCTGCGCAGATATTTCTTCTAAGCCATTTCTTGATAGTCTCAAAACAACGCCTCTGTTTTTATCTGTAAAAAACGCTCTAAACCCATACGACGCAAAGCTTTCTGGATTTTTTGATATACCATATTCGCCAATATATGGAATAGTTTGGCCCAGCACATTATTATTTGCTGTTATATTAGCATTACCATCTGCATTAAATAAAGCATCTTTTTGGGCTAATATTTTTAAACATTTGTCTTCGCATAATGTTATAAGATCAGTATCTCTTGCGTGCAATTTCTGTATAGATCCGTATGCTGGATTTAAATCTTTTGTTATAGGTAAACCTTGTATAAACTGATTTAAATTATTTACACCAGAGGTTGAATTAAATATTTGAGAAAATATAAGCCCACTTGCTCTTCTCTCCTCTTCATATGGCTCGTCTAAAACTGTAGAAACCTTAACGCCTTTATCAATAGTAGGTGCGTTAAAGTCATCATTTATTCTGTTAGACTCTACACCATTCCCAAAAGAATAGCAATTAAACCAATTTAATTCCTTAGAATCACTAGCTTCAGAAACAGGAAAAGCATCAGACGCTTCGTAATATATATCTATATCAACTGCTTCTTTTGGTTCTGTTTCAAAAACACAAGGATTGTTTGATGATAAAACCTCATAGCCTTCTATTGTTCTTTCTTTTAATATTTGTATAAAATCATTTGAAGAACTGTCGTTTCCTATGGTTATACCATATTCTAAATTTCTATCTAAAGTGACCAACACTTCTTTTCTCCAGTTAGAGCCCCTCCTGTCCGCTGCATTCCTGCTGTATCTTCTTTCAGCACGGACTTCAACGGAGGCAATTGTATAAACTTCACTTAATTTATCCGAAGAAGTGTCTTTAAACCTTAAAAGCGTCCCTGTTTTTGAAAGATAATCATCTAATAAGGGTATAGAGGTGCCGCTCGAATCATGGTAACCGTCAAACATAGAATATCCTACAACAAATTTTCTAGAGCCGCTTTTCGGTGGGCCTACTGATATATTTCCTCTTTTTCCTACTCTGTTGGAAACTTTATTATCTCTCCATCCTGGTCCATTATTTTTAGGTTCTGCGCCTCTACCTCCCTTTGTTGCTATTTCATATTTAATTTCATTAGAATTTATTATAACATATTCTACAACAACCGATCCAAATGCATCTATAATATTTGTTTTTATATTTGAATCTCTATTTATTTTAACAAAAAATCTACCCTCAAATTCGGCTTTTTTCTGCATTTTATTTTCATAAACAATAATTTCAATAGAGGCTCCTTCTGAAACGTCATTAGAAAGAAAAGCTCCATCCGGGCCAATTGCATTTTTTAAAGTAACTTTATATTCCGCTTTGTTGCTAAGGTCGCCCGTACCTGTTTTCCCTGTGGGACCACCAGAATCAATTTCATACATTATAGTGCTATCTGAAGTTTCAGCACCGGCAGTAGTTAATATAATTTTTAAAAGATTAGGGGACTGAAAAGATTCAGCAAAGTTTGGGTTTTCAGCATAATCTGGTCCAAAAAAAGTAAAGGAAAGCACGTCTTCACCAGGTTTATTTGACCCCGACAATTCACATTCAGCTCTTGCTATAGCCATTTTTTTTGTAGCTATAAACTCAGGAGCTTCGTTAGCAATATCTAATATTTTATACTTTACCGTTTCAGCAGGCGGATTATTTGAGTCGTGTTTTTTCTTTAAATAAAGGTAGGTTTCTGAATCAACTTTATTTCTTTCTGAAGAAGGAAAAGAAAGCCATATATTACCATCCTCTGCAAAATAAAATCTATCAAGAGCTAAATTATAATATGGGTTTGAGGTTTCTTTTAAAAAGTACTTAAAATGAGTAGCCCATGATGGAACCTCTGATAAAACAGAAGCAACTAATTTATTTTTTTTATTTGAATTATTTCCTCCTAATTTTAATGTTGAATTTTTATTTGTAAATATTGGCGTTTCTCTTCCGTATTTATCCTTCCAAACAACACCTAATTGATATGACCTTAACGTTTTTACAGATTCTTTTGCCAAACCTGCATCATCATGAGCAACTGAACTTACATAAAAATTAGTTTCAAGATCATACAAAACATTATAATTTTGTAAATAATTACCATATACTATTCTATTTCCTATTATTTCTTGCGATTTTGCTTTACGAGGCACATTATCCCACGGTCTTAATATTTGATTACTTTCAATTGTTTTATGTATAAGCTCAGACTCTATTTGTATTTCTCTATTGTCTAATGGTACTGTATCAACACTATATATATTTGAAGAAACACTATCTTTATACAAAACTTCTATTTCACTTACTCCAGGCGGAGGAGATTCAATACTATGTACCCTTAAAAACCGGGTGTTATTACGCATCCCTTCATTAAATCCATCAGAAGAAAGGTATTTGAATCTTCCTGGAAAAAATGCTACAGTTGAAAAAGGAGAAAAAGTTGAATATTGGTTATCTGCATATTTCCATCTATAAGAAAACCTACCAAATGTATTTTCAAATATAGGGTCTTCTTCTTTTAAAACAACATCCCACATTAAATTTTCATTTGGTACATCTTCTGGAATACTTAAAATTTTAAATCTTGGGATTATAGCGCCTGAACCTGTGCCTAAGCTTAATATAGCTGTTGTTATTAAAATTTCTTGGGTTTCACCTGTAGAGCTTGAATAAAGATTAGTCCAATTTATAATATCGCCTACTTTCCAATTTGGTCTTATATAAAAACTGGGCGAAAATTCATAGCCAACAGGTCTAGATTCAAAATCAGGACCTCCGTCAACTAAAACAGTAAAATTTCTTCTATTTGAAACAGGATTAATTCCAGTGCCCGCCCCTTCTCTTTTAGAATCTTTTACTTCTACGGAGGGAGCTGTTAAAGGTGACTTTTTAATTACAACAACATCATCTTCAATAAAATCTCTACCATATATTTCTGTATGAGAAGTGTCACCGCTTAATACAGTTGCATCTTTAAATTTTTTTATATTTATTGATTTTGGCTCGTTTAAATCATCTGTAAAAAACAGCAAGCCATCAATAATATTTATACCAGTTATTAAATTATTTTTTGAAAAATTTAAAACATTATTTTTATCTATAAGTATAGGAGATATTACATTAGTAGTTTGGTCTAATTCTAATATGCCATCCTGATTATCGCCTGTTATAAACCAATATATTTTTTCTTCTTTGTCGTATTTAATAACACCAATAGTAGTAGCATTGTCAAAACCATAATAGTTTGTATCACTGTCATTTAAACCCCATAGGGTATATGTATTAAGGCTTGGATTGTAGGATCTATTAAATATTGCAGTATTGCCCAATATGTTTTCTATAGCACCAACATCGCTGCCCTCAGAGCTGGCAACTTGGATGTTTAGCGCGTCTCTATATTGATTATTAGGAATAAGTCTTTCGTCTAGGTCTTTATTCATTTTCCCAGACGTAAATAAATTCTTAATTTCAGGCATATATTAGTGTTTAATCCATTTAGACTTACCTCTTAAAGTTTGTGTAAGTTCTTCTATTTTAAGATTTGACAAACGTAATTTTGCTTGTCTTATTGCTGCAAATCTTTCTTTTTTAAATCTTGCTACAATATATTCCGGTGTATTTTGTCTGGTTGACAATATTGAATGAGCGATGCTTTTATACATAGCTTCTTCTGCAAATTTATGTACAATTTTTTCTTCTGCGGTAGCAACGCCATCACTTATGTATTTTAGCGTTATAACTTTATTAGCCATATGGCCGGAAAAAAATATTTTACCTTTAACCATATCTATAAAAAACGACCCATTAGAATTCATATGTTGAGGGTCAGCGCCGTACCTTCTTCCGTGCAGCACCTGAAATGTTCTATTATCTTCTATATAAAAATCTTTTATAGCGTCCGCAGTTGCGTTTTGCGCTTTAAACTTTTTAAATGTTTCAGACTGATCTGCTTTTAGCAATTCACCGCTACTGTCAAATAAATAGTTAAATTCGCTGTCTTGTAATAAAGCCGTAGGATTGCTTGTTTTTAGCGCAGGCATAATAGTGTGCTCAATTCCTTTATCGTCGCACCAGGTGAGCTTAATGTAGTTCACATAGTCATGTGGCAGCTTCATTTCGAGACTCGGAGGTATTTCAATTTCTTGAGACTTTTCACTTCGCAGCGTATCATAGCTTAATTCTTGAATTGCTCTTTGAGCAAAAAACAATACATTACTTCTTTTTGCTTTTGGTATAATTTTTTCTTCACCAACGTAAGCTATTATAAAATTATTTACAATATCTTTTAGCGTTAAATACTGATAACCTCCTAGCTTGTCTTCTGCATTTATTTGAACAATTGTAATTAATAAATCAAGCTTAGGAGCCCCTCCTGATTCTAACACATCTGTATTATTTGTATTAGCATCAAAAGTTATTGAGCTGCCGCTATAATTATAATTATTTATATTAATTAATTTGCCATTTACAAATACTTCCAATTCTCCTTTATCTTGCGGCAAAGGGCTGAACATATCAGTGGTAAGTACAAAAGTTGTTTGCGCACCATTGCCTATAAAGTTTACACTGTTATTATAATAACGTTCTTGTGATATATTGAATAATGCCATTTATTATGCTTTTTCTTGTTGAGTACTTTTTACTTCTTCAGCAGTGCCCATTTGATATATACTAGGATCTTTTATAGATACACCCGCTAACTGAAGAATTTTTATAACCAATTCAGGTTCTTCGGATTCATGTAAATGAAAATTTTCGCTACTTGAGCTATTCCAAAGGGCATTTCCATTAACCTCTGTAAAAGCCCACTCAACTTCATTAGGAGCGTTTGGCTTTTTAATATATTGAAATGTAACGTCTGCGGTTATTTCAGAATTGCCATATACTTTGATTCCACTTGCGCCTCTAGTGTATATAGGAAAATCATTTGTTGGTTTTGAAAGCGGCGATGAAGTAATGTATAAATATTCGTTTTTATTAACGTGTTCTGCTTCGCTTCCGTTATAAATAACTGAGCCAAGTCTATAAAGATCAGACGGCTCTGGCCAATAGTTATTTGCGTATGTAGTTGAACCAGAAGTTTCAAATAAACTTATTTTTTCTTCAAGTATATCAACCATATCCGAGTACTCTGTGCTATTACCCGGCAATCTGCTAAACTGATTTAAATCGTAAAAATATTGTTCAAATATATCAAGTTCTGCTTGATTAGCGAATAAGTTATATTCAGTAGGTGATAAATACCCACGCTGTTCTTTATTAAGTATTGCCAATACTCTTTGATATACTGTATCTACACTTATTGCCATATTATTTTTTTAATAAAAAAGGCCCACAAAGTTGTGAGCCTTTCACAACTTTTAAGCCAAACGTTTTTCTATTGTTTGGTAAACTTCAATACCCTCGTCCGTTTTAAAATATGCAGCTAATGCTGAATATGGATTTTCATCAAATGGTACTGTTATTAATTTTCTATTATTGCTAGCCCAAGCAAATGTTCTTTGATCATTTGAAAGCTTTATAATGCCTTGTTCAACTGACTTAATACCTATATTTCTAATATTTATATTTTCGTCATTTGCGAGCTCTATTAATAGCCCCGGGTTTTTTTTAGCGAATACCATCAAGTCTCTTTTAAGCTCTCTAGACGTTAATCCAACGACCTTAGAACCTAATTCAGTTCTTAATATTGCTTCGGCTTGATCAACTTCCATGCTCATTGCAATTTCCATTGCGTCAAACTCTAACTCTATTTGAGATAGCTGATCTTCTGCTTGTTCTTCTGCGTCAAACTCTTCATAAACTTTACCCTTTCCAGGATGATACAGTGATAGTATTTGTTGTAAAACTACTTTTTCCTTAGGCACAGATAAAACACCATCTGAAAATACAATATGTTCTAATCTTGATTGTCCTTTAAACTCATCTGCAAAAGGAGTTTTTTGGTTCGCAGTATACTTTATTTCTCTTTCATACCCTAGTTCTTCGTCGTACCACATTATATTTTTTGATGAAATAGTATAAGTTAAAGGCGACTGATTGCCTAGTAAATAGTATGTTCTGTCTTTTCGCTCCCAACTTTTAACTGGGGCTGTTTTTGTTTCTTTTTTTGCCATGATATAATAAAATAAAAAAATTAAAATAAACCCAGGGCCAAATAAATGACCCCGGATTTAATGTAAAATATTAAGCTTTAAACAACATAAAGTTATTAGCCGCTTGAGTTACTAAACATCTTTCAGATAAATAGTGAACCTCCATTACGTCAAGGTCAGAAGTTGCTGCCCCGCCAACTGAACCAGTAATCCAAGATTTCATTCTTCGATCATCAGCTTCAGAAGCTTTATAACGTACGTGTAAGAAAGGACGACGAACGTTTTTACCTAACATTTGATCGTATACAGAAGAAGTACCAGCTGGAACTAATACACCTTCAATATCTGAAAACAATCCACGAGTAGATGAGTTGTTTAGATATTTCCAATCAGTTTTGTAAAAATCATACGATCCTCTTCGGAATCCTCTAAATCCAAGATTAAGAGCCATATCTTCGCTATTTTCAAAAATACCGAAAGCAGTACCACCAGCACTACCAGCAGAGATATCTGCAAGAGCGTCATCAACTTTTAGTGTAGATGTACGATTTAAGAAAAGTAAATTTTCTTCAATAGCGCCTTGTTTATCTAGCTTTTTAAGTATTTCATCAAAATCAGCAATAAGGTCTGTGGCATCGTCAAAAAGTTTTTCAGCTACGTGACCTCTTGCTTGAATAGCCGCGAAGAGCCCTTCGGTACCTGCGGTATTATCAGATCCGTCAGTTCCTAAAATAGCGTCTACGCCTCCAGAAGATTTTGCAAATTCTGCTTCAACCATAGTCATTTCTAAGTAGTCTTCAAACCGAACACGAGTGTCGCCTTCAGCCTTCATGTACCACAAATAACCTGATTGCCCTCCTTCACCAGAAACTTCTACCCAGCCAATTTGAGAAGCGTCAGATCCTGATACTTCAAATTTATCTTTAAGAATAATTGGCTTATTTGTAAAAGACTGGAATTCAGGTGTTACAGATCCTGACATTCCCGCTTGGCCCTTTTTAAATTCAGAACCATAAACGAAAAAGCTACAGGTATTACCTCCAGCGTCATCAACTGTGTCAAAACCAGTTACCTCTCCAACAGTCGCGCCTCCAGAATAAGGTACAACAGTTAAAGTAGTGTTATCAGCTGCAACAGCGCTAACATAACATTTGATAATAGTAGGAGTTGTTTGATTGTCTGAAAGAACAATTGTTTGCCCTACTCTTACTGCATGCGTTCCCGCTGCGGCTCCATTAATATCGATTAAGCCTGCATTAGTAACAGTTGCCCCCTCATATGCTAAATGCAAACGCCCTTGCTCAGACCAAATAATTTGATCAGAAGCCATAGGCATTTCTGCACCTACCATACGTAGGAAAGATGAGATTGAACGATTTCCATAACGCTCTACTTCTTGTTCGTAAAGCTCAGGAAGATATTGTTGGGACCAGTTTCTGCCGCCGCTCCCGTGAAAGTTTAGGTAATTACCAGCTGTTACAGTCTTACTTGCGTAAGGTGTAAACTCAGGTGGTAAATTGTTACCAAAATCAATTGCTGCCATTTTTTAAATTTTTAATAATTTTTAAGTTTTAGTTTTAATTTAGAAGTATCATTTCCTGCCAAAACTTTTGCTTGCATACCGCTTTGAGTATTTTTTGTATGCACCCCTCTCGGATCCATATTAATATTCTTAGCTGTTTTCATGCTTTCTTTCATCGCGTCGGATTTTCCTTGCTGATAAAAGTGATTTGCAATAGCATCTGCATTCATAGCTGTAAATAATGATTTGTGATAACCTTTTGCGTCACTCATAACCTGGTCCTCATTTAGAAACTTTCTAATGAAATTATTAATGTCGCTCTGAGTTGTTTTAACCTCATCTGTGTCTTTTACATTAAATCTGTAGCGTTTATCACCAACTTTATATTCAAAACCTTTGAATTCGTCATTAAACACTTGATCTGTTTTTTGCAAAAATACAGATTTAGCTTTTTCAGCTATTTTTGATGATTCTTCGTTTTCTGTGTTATACCTATTGAAAAAATCTACAGCCTTTTGTTGATCTTGCGTAAGCCTAGACCCAGCTTTGATTTCTTCATAGTATTTGGTTTTTAGCCCTTCGAGTTCAGACTTAGCGCTTGCCACCTCTTCTTTGAATGCTAATTTTTTTCTTTTTACATCTCTTTCATCGTCAACTTCTTCATCAAATGTAAATTTATCTTCAATAAGAAAGTCGATTTCTTCGGATGACAGATGTGGTTTAGATTGTTGATAATATTCTCTAAGTAATGCAAGATCATCTACATTTGAATAATCTTTGTTAAGCGCTACATAGTCTTCAAGCGATCCGCCTGTTTCGTTTATAAAATCAACAACCTTTTGAATATTTTCAGGAAGTTCTACGCCTTCCTCCTCTTCTTTTTGAAATGCTTCTTCAACTTCTTCAGCAAGATCTTCAACTTCTTTTATTGTTTCTTCTTGCTTTTCCTCAACTTCTGTAAGCTCTTCTAAAATTACTTCTTCAGTTTCTTCTTGGTTTTCTTGTCCCACTTCTGGCAATTCCACTTCGGCTTTTTCCCCTGCTTCTTCAACCGGTTCATCTCCGCGTAGCACGCTGCCCTCTGCTTCTTGTTCTTGAACGGCATTTTCTTCTTCTTTATTTTGTTCGGCGGCGGGAGGCTGATTTAAATCAACTTTATACATACCGTCTTCAAATACAGTGCCTGCTTGTTCTTGCAGGGCTTCTTCTTTTTCTTGTATTGATAACTCTTCGCTTTCAATAGCTTTTGCTTCAACGTTTTCAGACATAATAAAATATTATAAGATTATACACTATACATTACTTGGGTTCAAAAGAACCTAAGTCAAAATCACCGCTAAGTATATCGTTTCCTGCGGATTCAAATACTTTTGGTGGTAAATTATTTTTTCTTTGATCAATAAGCTCACTTTGTTGAGTTGCTTGGATTTTTGTTCGCTCATCTTTGCGATCTTCTTTTTCTTTAATTGCAGCTTTGCTGCCTTCAACTTCTATGCCTTTTAATCGCATATTCATTTGAAATTCTAGCTGCATTAAATCTTTTTTAAGCTGAGCCTCGTTTGATAATTTTTGCATTTCAAGTTGTGACTCTAGTTGCTTAAGTTCTGCTTTTTGAGCGGTTAGTGCTTGCTGCTTTTGCACTTCCGCCTGAGCGGCTACTTGTTGTGATTGCGCGTTTGCCTCGGCTTGAGCTTGTATATTTTGCTGCTGCATCATTTGGTCGCGCTCTAGCTTTTTGCGTCTACGTATTTTTAGCATTTGATTTGCAAGCTGAATATTTTTAATTTCTCTTAAATCTATAGCATCTTCAAGATCAATTAAAGATGCCGACAATGCTGTCTGTATATTATTTTCAAGCTTTTGAGCTTCCTCCTCGTCAGGCATTAAATCAATAAATATTCCGAAATCATGTAAATGTAACTCGTCCAATTCTGAAAGTGTAGCTACATTATGCACCCCTATTGCTTGTATAAACGCTTCCCTTGCGGGCGAGTACTCTATAATATCAGATATTCTTAAAGATATTTTTTCAGCAGTTTCGGCTGTTAAAAATAATCCAGCCTGTAATATATGCCTTGTAGCTGTATTAGAATTAGCGGCTGCTATTTTTTGTATACCAACCAATGCATTTTTATCAGGCGTACTACCATCCCTCGCTTCGTTAAGACCCGTAGCATCTCGCATCATTTGCAAATAATAATTATATGTACTTATTAATGACCCTATCTTATTATTGCCAGAACCAGATGCAATTTCTTGAATTGGCACTTTACCTGGGTTCATATCACCGTCAGATGTAAAAGATCTTCCAATTACAGATCCTGTTTGAAAAAACATATTTAATGCTTCTTGCGGATTATAATTTGTTCCATTACCTAAATCTATTTCGGCAATACCATCAGCATCTAAATAAACACCATCTGGTACCATGCGTGATAGTACCTGCTGCAACTTTAAATGCGTTAACTGAATCATATCCGCAAAACCAGTTATTCTGCTAACTAAAGATTCTACCTTGCCGTTATATATTCTAGGGGCTACTATAGAATAATTTGTTCTAACTTTAGTAGAGTCGCTTTTAGGGCGTAGCATGTTTTCAGCAAGCTTCCAGTCGAGCAGCATGTTAGCTCCTGGAATATATACACCCTCGTATAGTACTTCTATGTTTCTAGCTATTCTTTCAAACCTAGCCCTCGCGTCTATAGGTGGATTAAACGTTTCGTCTTTAATTATAATTTTTTCTGCGCCTGTTACAGTGCTTTTTACTTTATAAACTTCGTTGTGAAAAGTTTTATAATTAAAATATAACACATCTACAGTGTTAGCGTCTTGCCTGTTTGTTTCTGTATTAAATTTATTATATATTCTGTAGTTTGAATAACCTTTTGAGCCAAGCTGCTCTAAATCTTCATTAGTTAAATTTGGAAACTGCTTTTTAAGTTCATTAACAGGTATTGTTTTTATTTCCCCAACATAATATATATCTTCAAAATAAGGCGATTCTGTAAAAGAATAAACTAAATTAGCGGGATCAACATAGCTAATTTTAATGCCTTCTGAATTATTATATTCAGTTTTAACACACGCAATACCTAATACGGCCAAATCATAATAAAAACGTTTTTTAGTGAGCTCGTATCTATTTTTCTCTAAAGTAACAGATATAGCTTGCTCCTCTGCTATTTCAATAGCCTGCTTATAATTAAGCTGCATATGCAAAGCAAGTTCATCTTCATTTTGCGGTAACTCAGGCACATTGCTTTCTCTTAAATTAACGCCAAAGTTTTCAGCTGCAAAATCAGTAAGCTCTTTACTGCGCATATCATTAAGTATACTTTCCATATACTCAGTTCTTTTTTCAACACCAAATGGGTCTTGCGAGTATGCGTTAACATCATATGTTCTTTGAGCCATGCCATTAACAACTATATCTACAAATTTTGGTATAATCGGCACAGGCTTCCAATCTAAATTAAGATAAGATAAATCTCCATTAATAGATAATTCGTCTTTATATTTTTGCACAGACTGCTCGCCGCGAGCGTATAGTCTAAGTTTATGATAAGAATTCTGATTTATATAATATCTATTGCCAGAGGAATCTCTTTTAAACCATTCGCTTTCTATAGCACGAGCAACATCAAGACCATATTCTGGGCTCGCTTTTTTAATATCGCTAGCCGTTTGGCTTGGAAAATAACTTTTTACAACTGATTCAGCCATAATTTTTTATTAGTTTTGATTTTTGCCCTTCATTTTTATACCTTGCGATATTAAAGGATAATTTTAATTTTTGCCGTTCTTGGTTGGGTGCATACAAATGTCTATTGCATGCCATGATAGCTAACCCCGAACTAATAGCGGCGTCAAACTTTGTTCTTTTATTTAGATCGAACTTAGCCCAATCATTAAGCGTACCATTAAAATACATTTGACCGTAAGTTCCATCTTCTACTAATCCTACATATTTTTGTATATAAGATTCTATAGCAGCTGCATGAGCCTGCTTAATATCTTCACTTGAGTTAGGCATTCCGCCTATTTCTTTTTCAGCAACAGACAATTTATTAAATGCTTTATCAGGTCTGTTTATTGAAAACTTTCTGTAGCCTCTGCGCTTTAAATAATATAATAATCTAGGTTTGTTATTCTCTGCTAGTATTGGCATGCCATAAAAATGCAACGCCATAAGCACATCTTCAAAAAACATTTCAGCTGTTTGAGGCCGTGCAATATATTCAAGGAAAAACATATTAGACGGCGCTTCTTCCATGCTAAATTTAGTTAATCCGTGTAGTGCGCCTTTAGATCCTTGCCCATCTGTTGTTCCTGATATATCATATGAGTCACAACCAAATGCGCCGACGTGCTCGTTTCCGGGGTATAACACCCCCCTTTTCTCTATTACGCGGTTTTGAAGATTTGTAGGTGGAACCCAACTAACTTTAAATCTTCCATTTGGGTTTGGTGTAAATATAACTTTGCTATCTTTTATTCCGTTAGCCCAACTAAAGCTACCCTGTGTTACACCTGCCGACGAATATATATCGTCGTTATAATCTATTTGTTCGTATATTTTTGCAAGATTAAATATGCTATTTTGTGTTTCATCTCTAAAAGCATGTTCTTCTGTGCGTGGAAACTGCCTATACATCTCGTTTAAAGCATCCTGGTCTCCTTTTAAACCATCAACTTCATTGTTCCAATGATCTATAACTCCGACCTCAATAAGGTCTCCATACGGGCCTTCAATTGGTTTTTGCGGCGTATCAAAGACAGGGTTTCCAAAAGAATCAATGAATCCTTCGTAGTTCCATTCCATAGGTATGAACAAAGAATATAATCCTGAGCGAGTCTGTCCATTAGCGTTTCGCTTTGTAACGTCCGAATCATAATATAGTTTTTTAAAGTTTTCGCCGCCTTTGTCTAAAGCATTGCTTGTAGACCCCATCATACATTTACCAATAACCCTGCTACCTAACCTTAGCGTTGTCTTCGTGACTCGCCAGTTGTTGAGGATGTTGTCCGGCCGTTCCCATTTGCCCGACTCGTCGTGTACGAGGAGTTTGAGTTTTTCGCCGTCATAGGAGTTATCGCCCGTGTTCTTCCAGTCGATTGTTGTGTCAAGCCCTTGTAGCTCTTCCCGCGTCTGCCCTGACTGTATAGATTTACGCGTGAGTTTTGAGGCGGGTACTCTATATGCAAGTTCGGTTTTGGGACGATCCATACCGTCTTGTATTGGTTTAAAAAAGAACGGGTAGTTGACGGATATTGGAACAACTTTATCTGTGAACATTTTCTTAGCGTCAGCCCCGGATTTGGACAGTATGCCAAACCGTGAATCGGATGATATTGTTGCCATGTTAACAGCTTCTGATGATGCCATGAATGAAAAGCCAGAGCGTCTGTTTTTGAGATAGCACATTCCATAACACCGCTGATCGGCTTTGCATGCTTCCCAAAATATAAAGAATAATCTGTTTGCCTCTCTAAATTCAGGGGCCCCAACGTCAATCTTACTCCACTGCAAGTACATGTAATGAGTGCCAGTAATATAAGCAGGCTTGTTCTTATTATAGAACCAATGACCTTCATCGCGTCTTTTAAACTCTTCATCTATATATGGTTCCCATTGATCTTTGAATTCTTCTGGATAGCTTTTCCAATCAAAGATTGTTTTTATTCTATTTAATTCTTTTGGGTAATCACTTCTGCTCCATTTGTTTTTGCCTTTGGCAATTTTAGCAGGCATAGGAGGCAACGCAATTTTTAAATTTTGTATGCTATACACATCTCCAATTTGCCCTGTCTTGCTAATAACTACAACATCATTTTCTTTGTCGTAACCATACTTCCACCTACGCGCTTTGTTATGCCGTTTGAGCGTGTTTATTTTAATTGGTTCAATAACCTCAAATAAAGTTTGCTCGTACATTATCTTGATCTTTTTTCTGCAAAACCGCTAAACGCTTCTTTTTTTTCTTCTTTAGGTTTATTTAACAGTATTGCTTTTTCTTCTTCTATTCTATTTAGAATTTCAAACGCATCAAAAATTGCTAGCTTCTTGGTTGCTGCTGCATTCTTAAGCCTATCCGCAGATACATCATCTTCTGTATTTGTTATGATCTTTTCTTCTGCAACATGTATAAGCTCATCAACCGCCTTGTAACCAGCTCGGATTATATTCTGTTTCGTCTCCTTGATATTCATATTTAATAGAAATTGAATTAGTTGTTACCCTATACATTCTTTCACCATCAACAACAAATTCATATTCACTGTCAGGCGTAAAACCTACAAGATCATTTTTTTTAATACCATTTTTCTGAAGCTCTTTATCAACAAACTTAATGACACCTATTAAAGGTCTTTCTGGGTTTATATCAAATTTATCTATTGATTCAATAGGTTTTACAAAACAATATCCTTTGAGGGCGCACCATTCTTTATTTCTCTTATAAAGAAATATTTGATCGGTATCAACAAAATATTTATTTTCATCCAAAAACCCCGCTGAGTTTTTTTCGCGCCCCCTCATGTCATACCACCTTCTAAAAACATTATGATGTAATATAACCTCATCACCTTTTTTAATATCTGTTTTTAATTCAAGCGGCGTTTCAAAAACAACACCGTTTCTGCTTACATACTTGTGATCAGATATTTCGGTATTCAATATTAATTCTTTACCGCCTATAGATTTTTTATTATTGTATCTATCTTCTTTTGGGGCTATAATAAAATTAAATATACTTCGCATTAATATTCTAGGTTGTATTCTACTGCTACCGCCATGTTTTTATTAAAATCTTTCCAGGGCAGCACGTCGTTATGTTTTTTAATATAAATACTATATTTATCATCAGCTTCAACTATATCACAAATAGTATGCCCTCCGTAGACCTCTTGACCTACGGAGTAATGCATAGCTTCGTTTTTATAGTCTCTACCGATACTAATCTTTCTTATCAGATTCATCTTCCTCGGTTATTTCTTCGTAAGTTCCGTCTTGAATATTAATAGAAACTCTACCGTATTCTTTTTCAAGCTCGTCTTGGAACTCTTTTAATCCACCCTGCAATTCGCTTGATTGATGTAATAAACCGTGTTTCTGAAGCTCAATACTTCCTAATTGCGATTGGATTTGATTTAAATTGTTAACTAGTTCTTGTAGCTTAGTAAGCTGCTCATCTTTAATTTTTGACATAATAATTTAATTTAATTGTGGTTAATGGTTATTCTTCACTTTCTGCAGGAGGCGCAAGAAAAGATAATTCTTCTCCAGTTACCTCTACATTTGTTGGTGTAATTATTCTATTAATTTCTTCTTCAATCAGAGAGTTCATGTGATTTGTTGGGTGAGCAGCTTTAGCCCACTCAATAACTTTAGCCTCTGTAAGATCCGCTAACGCTATAAAATCACCTTCAGCATACCCTTCTTCAGGAACTACTAATGGGCAAGCGCCATTAAATACAGCTGAATGCCCTGAATCAGCATCTGTTCCTGTATATTTAAAATTAATGTGTGTGATTACATTCGACAATCCGTCTAACGTGGGTGCTTTTTTCATAGCCGTAATCGCCCACTCGTAACTCATATTCATAATTTATAATTTATTGGTTGTATATATGTTAAATAATCACTTGTTTTAATAATTATCTAAACTTCTAAAAAATAAACTCTCATTGTTCCAACGGTTGCTCCATACGCTCCATAAAAAAAAGTAAAAGTAGGACTGCCGACCTCATTGTCAATATAACTCCACTCAGGGCTTCGTAGCCAAAAGTTTTTATTTGGATAACCAGAACCATTGCTACTAGTTTCAGTATATACATGCATACCGCTAAAAGGGCTTGATGTTAAACCAGTACTTCCAGAAGGAGTTCCGTTGCTTCTTCCAACCCATCTTCCGTAAGCACCTGTGTTAGTTCCAATGCTACCAAACGTTGTTGCTGTGTAACTACTTGAATTGTTTGTATTTGTTTCCCAATTGCCATTTAAAGTAAAATTCGGTTTTAATTGTGCTGCGCTAAACGTAGAGCCTCCAAAACCAGTACTCATTGCTTGCCATTGATTGGGGCTTCCAAAAAAACTCCCATACCAAGGCATAGATATCATATCTAACTGAACATCACCTGTGTAGTTTGATCCTGAAACGTAATGAAATACAGCTCTGACCGTTTTACCTTTAAAAGCACCAACGTTTATTGAGTATTGAGTTGATGATGTTGTTTGCGAAGAGTGTTGCTGGCCGGTTATTGTTTGGAGCAATGTTAAAGCTGTTTTGTCGTGATCATAAGAGTAAAATTCAGACATGCTATGAGGAGTAGACCCGTCTGGTCTATCTGCAGAAGCATTTGCTGTATTAATAGCATCAAACCCGCCTGCGCCTGTACTCATATTTGTTAATGAAACAGGGGTAGCTCCATTAACGGAATCCCTATATATACTATAAGGCATAGTATTAGTATAGTCGTTAAATTCCATTTCTAGAGCAATTTTAAACAAAGATAAGTTAAGGGTGCTAGAACTAGGAACTGCCATTGATTATAGATTTAAGTTCATCAATTTGTTTTTGTTGTTCTTGAACTGCTCCTATCAAAGTTGAAACAAGATGCTCGTAGTCAACTTGTTTGTATGAGGTATCGTCATTTAGTCTTTCGTTTTCTCTAACTACTTCTGGGATAATTTTTTCAACCTCTTGTGCTATAAGACCAATTTCTTTTTTGTCTTTTCTATACCCTTCTTTCCAATTATATTCAACTGGGTTTAGCTTTAATACTTTATCTAAATTACCTGTAGTGGGCTTTATATTTGTTTTAAGACGCTTGTCAGAAAAATTATAGTATGCAACCACATCATTTCCAAATCGTCCATGCCCAGTGTTAGAAATTTGTGCATAATAATTAGATCCGTTTCTAACGTGAACTCCGTTAGAAGCTGTGATATCAAACATTATTCCTCCATTGGCTACAAATTCAATATTATTACCGTTTCTTTTAATATATTCGCCCTCTGAAGTAGAGCTACCAAAGACAAATCCTTGTGCACCACCTGCATATACATTATTTGCAAAAATAGCATGTTCACTACCTTGTATTCTACCGGTATCTAAATCTATAAATGCCCTAGTAGTACCCGCACCGTTAAACTTTAGTTGATTATTAGAAGTGTCCCAGTATATGCCCCAGTTAGTTGCAGTTCTTAACCAGTAGCTATTAACATCATTAAACTGTATACCACCGTTATTATTATTTACAGCTATATTTCCGCCGTTTACTGTTAAATCTCCAGACAGTGTGCCGCCGGATAACGGTAAATAATTTCCTAGTGAGGATGCAGCGGCATAGTAACTTCCCTGCTGCCCATCAAGCAAGTCAGCATCTAATCCTGAACCTGAGCCGTCAGAAGCGCTTGTCCAAATTTCTCTCCAACCAGGGCTATAACTAGATCCTTGGTCATTATAAACAAACATTTTATTTGCAGATCCACCAGTATTAGGCGCTATAACCAGCGCTGTAATATTTCCTCTTGTGCTGTCAGAAGAGTTATCTGTCCAGGTTAACCACGAGGTGCCTGCTAGCTCTGTCAATCTTCCTGCATCCGACAAATCTGAATTACCAGCATAGCTCCAGTTCGTTTTAAATACTGAAGTAAAAGAATCAAACCCTCCAAAGTTTTCTATTTCGCTTATAATAGCCGCCGTTGTTGTTCCGTCATTTAAAGTTACTGTTCCTAAAGATCTTATATGGTCTTTATTTGCATAATAACTTCCTTGTTGACCGTCTAATAAATCTGCGTCTAGTCCTGAACCTGAGCCGTCATTTTGATCACTCCACATTTTAGACCAACCCGTTGTTCCAGAACCAGCGGTGCTTCTATAGTAAAGGTTTTGATTATAAAAACTTGCAGAGAGCTGCATAGCGTAGTAATTGCTATCATTGCTGTGCGTACAAGAAATTAAATGAGCCCATGATGTATTACCTCCTAAAGCCGGCCAGCCTTCTCCTGATGTGGGTGATGAATCTTGATAAAATCCAGTTTCTGTTCTAGTTGATATGTCAGTTTTAGAAAATGAATCATAAGGAAAAACAGGGTAGCTTGACCAATAACCACTGCTATTAATTACTTGTGTAGTATTTGCTGTTGTGGTATTTAATTCGGTGCCAACATAATAACCTCTTGATACAGATATGTGATCGCCAGTATAAACACCTGCTCTAACTAGTGACCCATTTTCCGCTCCATCACCTTTAATATTAATAACAGCGCCTAAGGTTTTTCCGTTGTGTACAGGGTTAGAATCGTTGTACGTAAACACATCACCATCCCCATCTGCATTCCATATAGATAAAGCGCCATCAATAATGTTCTCATCGCCCGCTGCAGCATAATTTGAAGCTAAACCGTCAACATATCCCTTAGACGCAGCATCTGTACTTGCTGATACAGTATCAATACCTTGTATTCTGCCAGTGCCACCTAGTATTATATCTCCACCTGATACAGTTAAATCACCGCCAAAAGAACTACCGCTAGTCCCTGTTGTAAAGTAAACAAAGCCCGCTCCACTTTCTATTTTAATATTAGAGCCATCACAATGCATGCTTGTTCCGGAGTTAATACCTGCGGTGTCTCCTATATCAAAATTACCATTGTTATCAAAAGAACTATTACCAATATCTAATGAAAATAGATTACTGTTGCTAGCAGGTTCTAAATAATATGTTGTACTGCCATTTTCATAATATCTGTCAGCTGTAACATTGCCATTTACGTGAAGTTTTTGACCAGGGCTATACGTTCCTATCCCTACATCACCTCCGACTAAATAAGAATCGCCAGAAGAATTTATTAACACTGTGTTCCCGTTGATCTGGGTGTTCCTATTAAGGGATAGACGCATGTTTTGACTGCTGTCTCTATGAAAACCAGATGTATTAAAATAATCACCTCCCCCGTTTACACTTTGCACTTGCAAAAGATACCCTGCCGATCCGGAATTACTTGTTTCTTTAATGTGAAGCTTAGCATATGGGCTTGACGTACCTATGCCAAGCCTTACATTTGTAGTATCAAAATGAAAGTTGTCATTATGTGTTAAAGTATCAGTAGCGCTCCATATGGCTACTTTATTAGCTTCACCACCTGAAAGGCTAGCGCCTCCAGAAGCATTTTCCCAAGCAATACCTGAACCTGTAGAAGTTAATACTTGCCCATCTGTACCTTGAGCACTGTCGATTGTTAAGTTACTTAAATCAACAGTGCCGGATACGTCTATACCTTTAAGAAATGGTATTGCCATATTTTATTTAATTGTTTATTATGATATTGCAGGGAATGAACTAATTAAAACAACATAATCCTGCGTTGCACTCGGAGCGGATCCAAAAGAAACATCAACGCTGCTAGTTTCTGATCCCGATGTGGCAGTCACGTCGGCAAAAACTCTTTCGTAAGTAGCTCCAGTGCCGTTATTACCATAATCTAAAATTTCAACACTAACAAGTGCATTGTTTAATCCATGCGACAGCGAAAACGTGGTTTCTGTTCCATCACCTGATATTTTTTTAGTCTTTTTGCCTGTATGAGCTAAAGACGTTACGCCATCTAAAAGGTTAATTTCAGATGCCGTAGCGGTAACACCATCTAGTATATTTAATTCCGCCGTAGTGGATGTTACACCATCCAAAATGTTTAATTCAGCAGTAGTGGATGTTACCCCATCTAGTATATTTAACTCTGATGCGGTTGATGTTACACCATCTAATATATTTAATTCGCTGGTTGTTACAGTTGCACCGTCTAATATGTTTAATTCAGATGGGGTTGATGTTATAGTTGCTGTGGGAGCAGTTGAAAATAAAGCTACGTGACCAGCTAAATTAGGTAACGTATATGTTTTACTTGAACCCGCTACGGTTGAAACAAGAGTTGCATCATTTCCATCAGCAGCCGTTCCTTCAAATATAACGCCACTCGATGTGCTAACTGTTTCAACATTATTAGTAATGGTTTTTCCAATAACCGTTAAGTTACCTTTTATAGTAACTTGAGTGTCATCGCCTGAATCTCCAATAGTCAGCGTGTCGCTTCCTGTCATTACAGAAGTAACAGCGTTTAACTTAGTTAAATCTAAACTATAGTTGTTTGCGCTATCGTCCACACCGTCAAGCTTAGTTTTATCTGAAGCTGTCATTACCCCCGCTAAACTTTGTGTTGCAGCAGCGATAGAATCATTTGTGCCTGTTGAAGATTGAATTTCAACGGTGCTAGCGCCTTCTGATATAGTTATGTTTGTAGCATCAACTACAAAATCCATATTATTATTAGTATCGTCGTATGTGACGCTAATGCGAGTTTTTGTGCCGCCTGTAGCAACTAAAGGTCCGGCTATATCCATAACCTCCTCGCTTGTTAAAGCAGAAGTATCAGTCCATGGTACATTTACGAAAGCCTTGTTATCGCCATCTAATTCTATAGGATAATTTTTACCGCTTTCGGTATAACCTATTTTTACACCTCCCAGTGCGCTATTTGTAGCGACTGGTAATGTGTAATCATTAAAGTTTGAAGTTACCCAGCTTCTAAAAGCAACAGTTTCCCAGCTTGACCCGCTATGTACATTGACTGTTTTGCCAGTAGTATGAAAATAGATTTGCCCTTCTGCTGAAGTAGGTGTTGACGACGTTTTATGCAGTTTTGCGTTTTGCAGCTCGTTGTCTGATAAATTTATATTGTTAAGAAATGGAATTGCCATAATTTTAATTCATATATGCTTTGCCTGATTCAGCACCAGCAAAAGTTATTGTTAAACTATTTTTTGATGTGTAATTTACGTCGCCATAGCCTTTTTGTCCTGTTGACAAAACAACTGCAACCGACGGGTATTTTCCTAGATTGTGCTGAACGCTCCACGTTGCACGAGCCTGCCCCTGAGGGTGAACATGATGTTTATCTCCCGCTCCCGCAAAAGATATTACATAATATTTATCAAGAGTCAAAGCCCCGTTTGTAGACTCAGCAGTTAATGTTATATTAAAAAAATTCTGCCCAGAGGGCTTTGTTACGGAATCAACATTATATATACCGTAAACATCTTTATCGTCTGTTTGAGATAGTATAATTTTATTGCCTGAATATTCTTCTATAAAATTACTTATATCTTGCTCAGACTGGTCTATTTGATTAAATTTTAATAATGTAACAGAAGAAAATGCCGTATTACCTGCAACTCCTGTAAATTTTCCAGCAGACTGTGCTGTTCCAAATTGGTACATTACTTGACCTCCTACAGCAACAAGTCCTTTGCTGCTTAAAAAATTAGCCAAGCTATCTAGTGTATAATTTATGGTCACTGAACCAGATGAATCCGTACCTAATATTTTATCTCGTCGGGTAAGATTAACATCATTTGAATATGTACCTATTCTTGCCATTTATTATTGTTTTTTAGACTTTTCCCAAGTTCTGCCTACAAAATATGCACCATACACTGTAATAAGTAAAGACTGAAAAATAGGTATATATTCTTCAGCCACTTGAAAACCGCCTATGTTACCGTCAAAAAACGACAAGGCGGTAAATATGAATGTTAAATAAATTAAAACTAGAGGTCTAATGTTTTTAGAAAGAAAAGAGTCGGATTGCATGTCAAGCTTCCAGCGCTCAGTAATTTGACCTTGCGCGTCTTGATCTG
>Ga0181369_1000064_pt1 | contig 26976 bp, 46 predicted proteins | sample LowvirmetaG_8_FD_130088 | JGI IMG/M metagenome (GOLD analysis project Ga0181369, IMG submission 130088) | Marine viral communities from the Subarctic Pacific Ocean - Lowphox_04 viral metaG | ecosystem: Environmental > Aquatic > Marine > Oceanic | place: Subarctic Pacific Ocean | collected... | reverse complement strand
TAATATGGAACTATCTTCATACCTGATATGGAATGCTTTTATAACATTAGTCCTAGCTCCAATACTCTATAACATTCGACAAAACTCTCAAGAAAATAAACGTATTGATATTTTGTTAAATAAAACTAGAGAAGAAATAGCTAGAGACTATGTTACAAAAAATGAGTCCAGAGCAGTTATGAGAGACTTAGTAGATAGGCTAGATAAATTAGACGAAAAGCTTGACAAGCTCTTTGAATTAAGGTAAAATAGATTATGAAGAAGAATAAAAATAGAGCAAGAACTACTACTGATAATCGTATGGATTATAGTAAAGGTGGAAGTGTTTCTAAACATGGTCATGAAAGAGTAAAACTTATGCCCGGTGGTATGACTGCGGCTATGGGTGCTGACTTTAGCAGACAACTTGCTAATGCTGGTAATATTAATTTAGGTAATATAGATTTTTCTGGATTAAAATTTAATTTTCCTCCTATTTCTCCTATTCCTCCTATTCCGCAAACTAAAACTACACCGCCTCCTGCAGTAAGTACTGAGCCTGTTACTGACCCTAGTCCAGAAACAGCTCCAAGAGTTATTCCGGGATTACAAAGTACACCTTCAGTAACTCCAGCTCCAGCTCCAGCTCCAGTTTATAGTGTTAATCCTGCAGATAATACACCTAGTACAGGAACTGCTCCAACATATATTGACCCTAACCCTAATCCAATACTTGCAACTACGAGTACACCGGATGCTAGTGTTACAGATAATTTTCAATTTACTGGAGGAGCTACACAATTAGCACCTCAAATATTAGAGCAAGGGTTTGAAAAATCTCAAATAGAAAGAGCAGGATTTCAAAGAGACACAAGTGGTAATTTATTATTAGATGCTCAAGGTAATCCTATACCGGTTACTGGTGCTTCATTACAGACTATGGGAGAACTTGCTCCTGTAACAGGTCAACAAATTTCTGCAGATACACAAGAAACAGCTTTTATGGCTGATGGAACTCAAGCACAACAAGTTGCTCCTTTAACAGCTACGGGTATACAAGCTGCTCAAGTTGCTCAAACTCCAACTACTACTGCAGCTCAAGGACAACTTTCTCCAGAAGGCATAGCACAAACTTTACAAATAGATAGAGTACCAACTATTGAAGGAGCAGATGTTAGTATAGAGCCGGGAGCAGTAGCTAATAGAGTTGTTGGTACATTAAGTCCTAATGCTATGGCAATAGCTCAACAAGTTACTGGACAAAGTGTTAGAAGAATTACTAGAGCTAAAGAACAACTTAGAACTGCTGGTATATCTGAAGCTACTATAAATACTTTAGGAGATGACCCAGAAGCTCTTGAAGGTGCTTTATTAGATTTAACAGACACAGAAAGAGGACTTATTCAAGGATTACCTCAAGAAGCATTAGTAAGTACTCAAATGGGTAAACTATTAGAAGGTATTGAAAATAATGAAATACCTACTTGGGCAAGACCTGCAGTTGATAGTGTTGAGCAAATATTAGCTGAAAGAGGATTAAGTGCTTCAAGTGTAGGTAGAGATAATTTATTTAATGCGATTATTCAAAGTGCTTTACCTATTGCACAATCTAATGCTCAAGCTATACAAACTTCTGTTGGACAAGAAAGAGAAGCTGAAGTTAGAGTAGCTCTACAAAATGCACAGTTTAGACAACAAACAGCTCAACAAAATGCACAGAATGTTTTTCAATTAGACTTGGCACAATTTAGTGCTGACCAACAAACTTCTTTAGCTAATAGTAAATTCTTACAAACTGTTAGTTTAACTGAAGCTACTAATGACCAACAAGCTATTTTACAGAATGCAGTATTAATGTCTCAAGCAAATATTTCAGAAGCAGATTTAAATACTAGGAGAGCTATTCAAAACTCAAAAGCTTTTTTAACAATGGACATTACTAATTTAAATAATGAACAACAAACTAATGTTTTAACTTCACAGCAAGAACAACAAAGAATGTTATCTAATCAAGCAGCCGTAAATGCAGCTAGACAATTTAATGCTACTACTGAAAATCAAACACAGCAGTTCTTAGCAGAACTAAATACTAGAATTGATATTTCAAATACACAACAAATGAATGCTATAAAACAATTTAATGCTTCTGCTGCAAATGCTTCTGAAGCTAGACGAGTTCAAAATGATGTAGCTATAGCAACTGCAAATGCACAAATGTTACAACAAACAGATTTACATAACTCGCAGTTAGAGTTTCAAAGAGAACAGTTTAATACTGGAGCAGCTCAACAAATAGAACAAGCTAATGTTCAATGGCGAAGACAAATTAACTTAGCAGATACTGCTGCTCAAAATCAAGTTAATCAACAAAATGCTCAAAATATGTTTGGACTCACTTCTCAAGCTAATGCAATGATTTGGCAAGAAATGAGAGATAAAGCAGACAGAGATTGGAAAGCTTATCAAAATGAAAGAAGTAGAGAAGCTGATATAGTTGCTACAGCAATGTCTACAGAAGCAGGTGGTAAGTGGGTAAAAAGTGAAGAATCTTTAAAAGGTCTTGCTCGAAGTATGTCTGGTTCAGCAGGAGTTGGAGCAGCAGAAAATCTTTATAGTGATATAATTGGTTCAAATGAAACCGGAGCTTAATAATTAATAAAGGAGTATAAATCATGGGAATATTTAAAAGTTTATTTAAACCAGTAAAAAGTGTTTTTAAAGGAATTAAAAATAAAATCTTAAAACCTACAGAAAGATTTTTAAGAAAACACAAAAAGACTTTACTTACTGCAGCACTAATTACAGGTTTAGTATTTACCGGAGGGGCACTGGCAGGAGCTGGTTGGGCTAGTGGTTTTGCAGGAGCTACTGGTATAGGTGCTAGTTCTTATGCAGCAAGTTCAGCAGCAGCAGCAGGAGTAACTGCCACAGAATTAACAGCAGCTACTTCAGCACTTACTGCTGGAACAGCTACAGGTAATGCAGCAGCGATGGCAGCAGCTAAAGCTGGAGTATCAGCAACTCAGCTAACAGCAGCTACTTCAGGATTAGCAGCAACAGGTTCATCGTCTTTAGCTGCTGGTTTTGTTGGTCCTGTTAATCCTTCTTTATTAGCTGCAGGTAGTACATCAGCAGCAGCTTCTAGTGCAGGATTAGCAGCAGGTTCTACAGCAGCTTATGGAGGTGCTACAACTTTAGGTACTTCGGAAGCAATGTCTGCTTTAGCAGGAACTCCAGATGCACCTTTTAGACCCGGAAGTCCTAGATTTTCTAGACAAGGAATTGGTCAAAGATATGATAGACCTTCTATGGAAACTTTAAATTTTGGAATAGGCGGCTCTACAGTAAATCCTTATGTAAGTTAATAATTATTATTGGATATAGATATGGCAGAAAAAAAAGACACACAAGAAAAACAACCAACTTTAGAAGAACTTCAAAGTTTTAATAGAACTAGTTTAACTGATACAGCTAAAGATATTATGGAGTTCGCAGAAGATAACGGTACTTCTATGGACAAAGTTTTTGCTTCTATGGGTATGCAGATTGATGAGGATAAAGAAAGAATTGAAATAGATGATTCTGAGCCTAGTGAAGAAGAACTTAAAGAATTTATGAGGATGCAAAGTAAACCTAAAGCTATTCCCGGACAATCATTAACAGAAAATCCTGACAGTGCTAAACCTTGGGAAAGACCGCCACTATTTGCTAATCCTAAAGATGCTTTAGAAGATGTAACACAAAGACTTTTTCAACCTGAAAGTATTAAAGCAGTTGCACAGTCTTTACAGAAAGGAGCAAGTGTAGGTAATGTTACTGAATTAATTTTATATAATGATTACCATGAAGGTAAATATTCGGTTGATGTTATGTTAATGTTATATGAGCCTGTTTTTTATTCAGTAATGAATATTGGTGAAGCTGCAGGTCCAATAAATTATAGACTAGATGAAAATTTAAAAATAAATGATTTAGATAATAATCCAAAAGAAAAAGAACAAGAAACTCTTTCTAGTATTAAAGATATTAGAAAAACAGTCATGGCTAAAGAACCAAATTTAAAAGCTATGCCAGAAAATTTTTCTGAACAAACTAAACTAGCTAAAAGTTTATTAGAACGAGGTGTATAATGTCAGACGATTCATTTTTTAAAAATCCTACAGTCCAACAAATTTTACAAAAACAAGGTGTTTATGATAATGAACAAAGCACCGGAGATTTTATAAAAGATTTGCTGATAGGTTCACTTTTTGATTTTGGTATAAGTTATTTTCAAGCTTTACCGGGAGCTAAACGAGAAGCGGCTACTGGTATTCAAAATAATATAAATGAAGCATTAGGCGATGATAGAATTTCTTGGGCAGATAATACATCTTATAGAAATGATTATCAAAAGTTTGCAAATGCTGGAGGTAAGTTTACAGACGGAAAATTAAATACTGACGGTAAAGACTATTTAGAAGGAATTGCTAAAGAGAATTTTAAAAAAGATGTTTTTAATGAATCACTTTTTAAAACTAAATACGGTAGTGTAGAACAAGCTAGAGGACAAGCAGATGCTGAATTTAATGATGTTTATTTAAATTATGTAGAATCTGAACTTGGTGAACTAACTAATACATACAATAATTTTTCTCAAAATAGATATATTAGTACACCTACTTATACAGCATTAGCCGATGATACTAGAAATAAATTTGCAGAACAACTAAAAGCTGCTAAAGACCAGCCGGGCAATTTGTTTGAACTAATAGGACAATCTATTGAAAAAAATCACGGTAAAAAAAATGCTGCAATAGTTAAAACAGATGTTGTATTAGATAATCCTGAAACAATTAAAAAAATTGATGAAGTCAAAAGAGGTGCAGAAGTTTTAACTGATACAACCAATATAACTGATGGTAGAACTTTTGAAGAGCTTATTGAACAAGTAGAAGACCAAAATATGAGTTTAGCTGCTACAAATGTAAAAAGAAAAGAAAAAATTGATAAACATATTAAGTCAGCAATGGGAGGTCGTATAAATGAATATAGAGATTTAAGTTTTAATATTAGACCAACAAATCATTTTAAAGTAGAAAATGGTCAGTTAATAGATTCTCAACCAAATAGTCAGGATGTTTTTCAAGAAGATGCTTTTTACCTTTTTAGACCCGGTGCGTTAAATAAAATGGTAGTTAAAGAATATAATCCTAAAACAGGAGAAATGGTAACTCTTAATGTAAATGGTGCTGATGCTCTAAGAGATTCTTTAAGTAGTTTCATAGCACCATATCAAGAAAAATTAAATATGGACAATGACTTAGCTGTTCAACAAGCTACTCAAGCTTTTTTAGATGCTGGTATTATAACTCATGATAAAAATAATTTAATTTTTAACAAACCTAGAACAGATAGATATTTTTATGATATTCCAAAAAAAGATTTAAGTAGTTTAAGTTCTGAAGGAAAAATGAGTATTTTATTAACTGGTTATATGAGGCAACAAGATAAGGTTGCTCCTGATGCATTTTCTTTATATGATAAATTTCAAAATGAAGAAATTAATAAAATAAATCAACTTTTAGTTAATGATGACTTTTATAAACTTAATGTAACTGAACAAGATAATTTAGTTGAAAGAAAATCAGAAATAAATAATCAAGATGAAATTAGTAGAAATAGAGATGCTATTAAATTTTTATTTCAACCTCCAGAAGAATATCAAGGAAGTCTTATCAAAGGAGGAAGTAGAGCAGGTGAAATTACTAAAGACAAAGGACAACTTATTCTTGATGACTTTGAAAAAGCAGCAGGACAAGTTTTTCCAGAATTACAAGAAATTGTAGATTCATTACCAGAACCAAAACCTATTGAAATAGAAGTTGAGGATGACGAAGGTGGATTTTTAAGTTTTTTATTTGGAACTAAAGAAGAACAATTACAAGATAAAATAGGTAAACTACAAGAAAATATTCAAATTTATCAGGAAGGAAGTTCTACTAGAGATAGTTTAGAAAAACAATTAGAAGAACTTCTACAGCAACAAAGTCTATTAAATAGAACAGAATAAAATAATGAAAGAAGAGTTTAATTTTAATCTACAAGATAGTCTTAATAAAGCTAGTAAAACCTATGGTACTGAATACAAATCTAAATTAGGTAAAACTTATAGCATGACTCAACTTCAACAAGACAGAGAGTTTAATACAAGAGCTGAAAGATTTTTAGAAACTATAGGTGAAGACGACAATATAATAGAATATTTAAGAGATTCTGATTACAGTTTAACTTCGGCTATGCAAAGAGCTTCTGAAATTGGAAACTGGAGTGACCAAACAAAACAAGATTATATTTATTTAAGAGATAAATATTCTAAAGCTGATTTAACAGGCTCAAAAGAATGGGCAGGATTTGCAAAAGATTTTGCTATTGATATGGTTGCTGACCCTTTAAATGTAGTTACTGCTTTATTTGCTATACCTTCTATGGGAACTTCTTTGGCTGCAAGAACTGCTGCAGGAGAGTTAGTAAAACAAGGACTTAAAAAATACAGTGCTTCAAAATTAGGTAAAGTAGGCTTAGAAGCTGCTAAAAGACCTGCTATTTTTGGAGCAGCAGAAGGTGCAACATGGAATGGAGCACATGAATATTTTTTACAAGACCAAGATGTTACATTAGATGTAAGACCTGAAGGCAAAGATTGGAAAAGTATTGCTTCAGCTACAGCGTTAGGTGGAGGAATCGGATTAGGTGCTGGAGCTGGTCTTGGTTTATTAAACGGTTATAAGTATTTAAATAAACTTAATAAATATGCTAATGAAGATGATATTCGTAAAACTATAAGAGGCAAATCAGTAGATGATATTGTAGATGAGTTTGAAGTACATAAAGCTTTCGAAGTTAAAAGTCCTTCTAAACTTTCTAGAGCAAAAGAGATTATAGACGAAAATGTTGTTGGTGCATTATTTGGTAAATCAACTACTAAGTTTATTGAAAAAGCCAAATCATCTGAAACTTTAACTAAACTAATGCAACATTTTAGATATGATTTTGGAGAGTCTATGTTTGGTGGAGATACTGCCAGAGTTCTTACGCAAAGTTATGGTGAAGCTAAAGGCAGAAGAATGGGTTTTTATTTAGCTAGATTAGACAGAAGTCTTAACAAACTTTACAGACGAGGTTGGTCTGGAAAGATTGATGAAAAGGATAATATAGCATTACTTTCTTATATTACTAATCCTAGAAAAAGAACATTTTTAAATCCAACAACAAATAAAACAGAAGCCATTCCTGATTATGTAAAAGAAGCTGGTAAAGAGATAAGGGATTTAAACAAAAAAATGTTTGATGAAGGTTTAGAAGTTGGGCTTTTTGATGCAGCTCAAGAAGTACCTAACTATTTTCCAAGAATGTTTAACTTTACTGCAATTAGTGAAGGGAGAGATAAGTTTGAAAAATTATTAATTAAAAGCGGTCATGCTAATCCAATAAATAAAGTTCAAAAAAAAAAAACTACAGAGACTGTAGAAGGTGTAGGAGTAATTGAAGGAGTTGAAGAAAATCTTGTTGCAAGTGATAGAGAACTTTTTGGTAGAGACTTTTTAAAAGAAGCCAATGGTAATTTAAAATTAGCTAAAGAAATAAAAGCAGGTGTTATTGTTGACGGTATGCTTGATAATAAAATTAGACCTATTGAAGTAAGAATGGATGGTGGTCGAGGTGGCGGTCAAACTTGGTTGCAAAATAGAGTATTTAGTAATATAAAAGATGAAGACTTACTACCGTATCTAGAAACCGATGTAGAGCATGTATTAAGAAATTATTACACCAGTGCAGCACAAACAGTAACTAGAACAGATTTTTTTGGCAGAACAGTAGCTGATTTTGATACAAAGTTTATAAAAGATACTGAAAATAAAACTGGTATTTATTATGAATTAAAAGATGCTGGTTTTTCTGAGGAGCAAGTCCAAAAAGCTTTAGAAAAAATTAGAGAAACTCATCAAAGAATTACTGGTTTAGATTATGCAGGAACTCAATTTAAAAATAAATTTTTTCAAGAAGCATCTAATTGGGGTAGACTTATTCAACAAATGGCTCACTTACCTCTAGCTACTATTTCTAGTATTTCAGAGCCTATAATTTTATTACAAAGAGCAGGATTAACAGATTCTCCACAAGCTGTTAGAGATATGACTGCTGCACTTGGTAAAAATTTAGTAAGAGAAATAGATAGGGGTTTAGGTTTTATAGCTAGAGGAGTTTTTAGAGCTAAAACAAAAGGAACTGGAATAAGTAAAACTGTAGCAGAAACTAAAGTAGGTAAAAAGATTTCAAAAGAAACTGGAGCAAATCTTAATATAAATGATTTAGATAATGATGCTTGGTTTGAACTATATGAAACTGGATTAGCTTTAGAACAAGCAGTCATGGATAGACTTGAAGGTTTGACTGGAGATGCTTTAACAAATCAGTGGGCTAGGTCAGGACAAAATGCTTTCTTTAAAATGAACTTACTAGACCAATGGACTAGAACTGTACAATTAGCTTCATTTACAAGTGGCAAAAGAGCAATAACTAGGAACTCTGAAAAATTATTTGAACATTATAGTGGTATAAAAAAATTAAATTCAGCTAACGTAAAATATTTAGAAGGACAATTAAAGGAATTAGGTATAAATCCTGAAAAAGCTGCAACTTGGTATCGTAACTCTTTAAATGATAATTTTCAATTTGATATAAATAAAGCAAGTAAAAAAACTTTTAAAGGTCAAGATAATTTAAGTCAAGCTAATTTTTATAGAGAGTCTGTTTTAGGTGGAGCTAATAGATTTACTAAAGAAGTTATTCTAAACCCAAGTACTGCAGAAGCTAACAGACCTCTTTGGTTTAGTTCACCTGCAGGACAACTGCTTATGCAATTTGCTGGTTATCCTACTGTGTTTACAAATACTGTTTTGAAAAGATTTGTTAAAGATATGGGTGTTATTGATTTAGCAAAAGGAGATGTTAAAAGAGCTTTTTTAACTTCACCAAGAACTTTTGGAGCTGCTATGACAATGACAGCCGTTGCAGTTGTTGGTGATTATATTAGAAGTAAAGGTAAAAGTATTGATGAAGATAATTTAGACTTTAAAGAAATACTAACAGCTAAAGGTCTGCCAAATGAAGTAGAAAAACAAGTTCGTGCACTTAAAAAGAATATAAAAAATAAACAAAATTTAAATAGAATTGCAGAAGATAGTGAAGTTATATTTAATGCTATCAGAAGATGGGGTGGTTTTGGACCATTTGATTACGGTTCTAGATTTGCTAAAGAAATAAAATACAATGATAATTTATTAGTAGGTCTTGGTAAGTCTTTTGCAGGTCCATTACCGCAAGATATAATTGATGAAATTAGATATGGTAGTGGCTTGTTTGGTCTTATTGGTAGAAACTTACCCGGCTCGGCTGCTTATGATTTATTTGGTGACAATGCAACTAAAAATGTTAAAGACTTTATGAGAAATATTGATGAAGAATTAGGCACTACTATTCCTGAATTTTTAAGACCTAGAGATGAATTTAAAACTGGAGGAGAAGTAGCAGTGCCTCAAGCTCCAGATGAGCCAGATGAAAGAATAGATAAATTTACTGGTCTTCCATATAATCAACAAGCAGGAACAGCTTTTCAAGATGCAGAAGAACGACTAAGTTTTGCTGAAGGAAAAGAAGTAGATAACTCTCTAAGACTAGACGGAACTAAAAAATCTCAGATAGGTTGGAAAGGTAGAATTAAAAATAATGTTACTGGAGAAATAATGACAGAATTTTCTGTAGGTAAACCAGATACTGAAGAAGGATTTTATCCATTAATAAATCCATATACCACAGACAAACAAATAGATTTTATAAAAAACTTTGATTACACAAAAGAAGATATATTTAAAACTAAAGAAGGCAAAGAAATGAACATGAATGCTAGAAAGCATTACAGAGAAAGCTTAGAGAAGGGCGTAAACCCTTTTGTAAATGACAATCCTAGACAAAATTTAAAGGACGGTGGTTTTTCTAATGAAAAAGAATACGACAAAAGATTAGAAGAATATCAAAAACGAGCTAACATGAAATTAGTTAACAAAGAAGCTCAAATGAATATGCTAATGGGAGAAGGTTATACTGACCCTAGATTTATTAAAAGCACGGGTAATGCTTTAATTGATAAGTATGGTATGCGACCTTTTCCAGCAGAAGGGAGTGGACTTATACCTTCAAGTAAACAGATTGGTGTTGAAGGACCTGACAGAATTAGTAATATACAACAACTAGGTTTTTATGATTCTGAAAAAGATGTGGTAGCATTTAAAGATTTAGATGACGTACTAGGAAGTATAGGAGCTAACAAAGTAGGAACTCAAAAACATGAGTTTGTGCACAGGGCTGCAGATAAAACAGGATATTTTGATAATTTTTATAAAAGTAAATATTTAAAAAAAGAAGCTCCAGACTTTGCAGGACGCAGAGGAAAACAATTAAAACCAATAATTGAAGAAGCACTAGCTCATTCATACGAATATGATGATTTAAAAGATGACAAGTTAAGAGAAGATATTGAATTTAGAACCAGTCTATATAATTTATATGAAGACGATAAAAGAATTATCTCTTATGAATTATTTAAAAATATAGGAAAAATAAGAAAAGATTTTGAAGATTACTTAGAAAAGTATGACAAAGAAAAAACAAAAGACTTTGAAAAATAATGTATAAATATTTTAACGAAGACGAATTAAAGTGTAGGCATACTGGTCAGTGTGATATGGACTGGGCATTTATGCAGACCATAGAAAGAATTAGGGAACGCTGTGGTTTTCCTTTTAAAGTAAGCAGTGCCTATCGTTCCACTGAGCACCCTATAGAAGCTGCAAAGGATAATCCGGGTGCTCATACAACAGGTAAGGCTATGGATATATTGGTTAGTGGCGAACAAGCTATGACTCTTATAAAAATAGCTGTCGAAGAGGGTATTAACAGAATTGGAGTCGCACAGAAAGGAGACCGTGCTTCAAGATTTATTCATTTAGATATGGATAACTCTAGAGCTACTCCTAGAGTTTGGAGCTACTAATTGATACTTTATAGAGAAAAAGATTTAGACGAAGCTTACAAGATAGATTGTAAAGCTCGTACTCGTAATGACATGCCTTGGATAAAGCGAGAAGATTTTAGAAAGATATACGAAGACTTGATGGATTTGTATATGATACAACTAAATCCTAGACAGCTCTTAGAGGTTGAAGAGATACCAGAAGTATTACTAGACTCACTAAAAGGAATATTAAATAAAAGTTTACATTTTGAACCGGAGGAATAATGCCAGACCCAATAACAAATTCAGTAGTAGGAATAGCAGGTAGTGTTTTAAATAAGTTTGTAGCAGACAAAAACTTAAAAATGCAACTTGAGCATGAACTCAAGACACAACTACAGACTGCTAATCTTGCTCAAGTACAAATTAATAAAATAGAAGCTGGACACAAATCTTTATTTGTAGCAGGTTGGAGACCTTCTGTAGGTTGGGTATGTAGCATTGCTATGGCATACCACTTCATCTTAGCTCCAATAGTTGAGTTCGGTGTTAACATTGCAGGTATTCAAGTAAGTTTACCTGAGTTTGACTTTTCACAACTGTCCACTATTCTAATGGCTATGCTCGGCATGGCAGGACTTAGGACATATGAAAAGCAAAAGAAAGTTGCTAAGGGTGACGATTAATAATAATGACAGGCGAATGGATAACAGTAGTAGAAACTATTGGCATACCAGCAGTGGTAGCGATAGGTCTTGGTTATCTAGTTTGGACATTATTTAAATCTTTGATAGCTGACTTACATAAAAAGTTAGATACTCAACATCAAATGATTGTTGCCTTGATAGATAGAATCAGGCAAATGGATAATGATATGATTCGTATAGATGCAATGTGTCGAGCAGCAATGGGTATTAAGCCCGATACGAATAGAATAGCCAGAGCAGACGGTAAAAAAGACCAACGCAAAGACTAACCATAAAAACTTTATCAGGTGCTGAATAGCTTGTCTATTCGGTAGAATTAACTATTTTCTAAAGGAGAAAAAACATGAGAACAGACGAAACTGTATGCGTATTGTGCATAATGTTTTGGGTTGGACTAGCTATGTTTTATGCTAGTATAACTATTTAATCACTATTTTGAACACGAGCATTTAAATATGATTCAATATAACTATGTATTGCATCAAGTTTAACTGTAGCTTCCCTAATTATAATCCTAAGATTTTCATAGTCTTGTGGGGCTAGGTGTTTTTTAAGTTTCGTTATATCAACTTTAGTTCTTTCTGTAACTAAGTTGCCACTTTTATCATACAATAATCTATAAGCTAAAAGTTGTGCTTCATTTCGTTTCGTTTTCATTGTTAAATCCTGTAAAGGTTAATTGTCCATAATCACCTCTCAGTCCGGCTTTTTGATATGAGGTAGCTCTACCTTCAAAAAAGTTTTGATGCTCTACTCCTAACACATCATCTAACCAACCTAAAGGATTATCTTTCTGATTAAAGTTAGGTTTAAGTCCTAACTGTAATAACCTTCTATCAGCAATGTATTTGTTGTACGCATACATTTCTTCTTTAGTTAATCCTTCTATATCTCCCATTTCAAATACTAAGTCCAAGAACTTTTCTTCTAGTTTTACCATCTCTCTACATATCTGATAGATTTCTTTTTTAAAGTCATCTGTCCAGATGTCTAGATTTTCTTTGATAAATTCTCTAAATAATTTAGTCATTGCTTCTACATGTAAGCTTTCATCTTTAATAGAATAAGCCACAATCTGACACATGCCTTTCATTTTTCCATATCTTTGAAAGTTCATGAGTATAGCGAAGCTACTGAATAGCTGTAAGCCTTCCGTAAAGGCTGAATAAACGGCTAAAGCTTTAGCGATAGTCCTTTTATCAGACTTAATAGTTTTAAGGTCTGTAATGTACTCATGCTTGTTAGACATTTCTTCGTATTCGGCAAAAGCTTTATACTCCATTTCAGGCATACCAACAGTATCTAATAGTAAACTGTAGGCATGTTGATGAATTGCTTCCATGTTACCAAAGGACAACATCATCATTCTAGCTTCTGGAAGTTTGAAAAGTTGCATATACTTTTCTACATATCCTGAAGCAACATCTACATCTGATTGAGTAAACAATCTAAATATCTGAACTAAAAGATTCTTTTCTGAATCAGTTAATCTTTCATTCCAATCTTTTACATCGGTATGTAGTGGTACTGACATTGGATGCCAGTGCATTCTGTTTTGTAAATCGTAATACTCAAACATCCAACTGTAGTCAAATGGTTTGTAGTAATCTCTAGTTTTTAATAAGCTCATTTTTTTCCTCCTTTGGTAAATAAACCAAAACAAAAGTTTTACAGTTAGGACAACTTAAATTAGTTTCCATAATAAAATCTTCGTTTTCTTCTTCAATATCGTGGTCTCCACCCCAAATTAATTCTGTACTACAGTGCCAACATTTCATATTATCCCTCACAAGCAATACATTCCACTTCATCTAACTTAATTCGTGGAACTTTAATGTTAACATTCTCTGCAGCTTTAGCAGCATCAGACCTAAAATAGTAAAGTGATTTTAATTTATTAGCACCGTACCAATGAACATCACTGACATACTGTAAGTATTCATTATGTTGTTCTTGATTCTGAGTTGAATCAGGTAAGATAAAAAATAGATTAACACTTTGACTTTGACATATAAACTCTTGTCGCTTATATGCATGTTCGACAACCCAGATTTGATTTATCTCATCTGCGGTTTTAAATATTTCTTTTTCTTCTTTTGTAAATAACTTTAACTCTTGTATTGACCCACGATTATCACTAATATCTTGCCAAACTTTCTTTCGCTTTTTAGGGTCAGTTACTTTTTTGTTGATGAGTTTTTCGAGGTTTTTATTTCTAACTTTGTAGCTTCCAGATAGCGTTTTGTGAGTGAAGACGTTAGCCCTGATAGGCTCGATGGACGGAGAAGTTCCCCCACAAATAATACTGGAACTAGCATTAGGTGCAACAGCAAGGAGATGACAATTCCTAAGACCAGAATTAGAAATATCAGGAGCTTCCCCCCGTAATACAGCAAGTCTTCTAGATGCAAGAACAGCAGCTCCTTTGATGAACTTAAATAATTTATAGTTGATTCCAGTCGAGAAGATTCCCTCAAAGGAAATGTTTTGATTTTGTAGATAAGAGTGAAAACCCATTGCTCCAAGACCAATAGACCTTTCACGATAGGCTGAATAAGCAGCTTTTGTAAAGCCTTCTTTACCTTCTTTAATGTGTTTTTTAAATCTTTCATAATTTGCATTATAACCTCCAAGTGAATTTAAATCGACTGCATTTTCAATAAAGTGTTCTAGTACATTGTCAAGCATAGTAACTAAATCATCTATAAATTTATCATCTTTAGACCATTCATCAAAGTGTTCAAGGTTAACACTTGACAAACAACATACTGCAGTTCTCTCGTCATTAGTAGGTAAGGTTATCTCTGAACATAAGTTACTTTGTTTTACCTCTAATCCTAAATCTTTTTGTCCTTGTGGTAGAGCATCGTTACAGTTATCTATATTGACAATGTAAGGCTCTCCAGTTTCTGCTCTGGCATCTAATAGTTTAGACCAGAGTTCTCTAGCTTTTATAATCTTAACAGCTTCGTTTGTTTTTGGGTCAATCAATCGCCAATCATCATCTTCTTCTACAGCAGTTAAGAAAGCATTAGTTATGTTAACTCCATTATGTAAGTTCAAACATTTTCTATTTACATCGCCACCGGATTCTTTTCTCATTACCATAAACTCTTCAATCTCTGGATGAGATATATCCATGTAAGCAGCGTAGCTACCTCTTCTAGTAACACCTTGATTGAAGGCTAACATCTGAGAGTCTACTACTTTCATAAAAGGTATTGAGCCAGTAGATTTACTACCATTACTTGTAGGTATACCATCACTTCTAATATCTCCCCAGTAACCACCAATACCACCACCAGAACTAGCTAACCAAATGTTTTCATCATAGTGGCTAGATAAACCTTCACGATTATCTGGTACATAGTTTAAGAAACAACTAATAGGTAAGCCTCTAGTAGTACCACCATTAGAAAGAATAGGGGTAGAAAACATAAACCAAAGATTAGAAACATAGTTATAAATTCTTTGAGCCATATCAAAGTCGGTTTCTTCTTTAAAAGTAGAAACAAATATAGAAGCTCTAGCGAATGCTTCTTGTGGCGAAGTTTCATTCTGCCATAAGTATCTATCTTGAAGCGTATCTAAACTAAACTTATCTAATTTTTTATCTCTATCATAATTTATTATGATTCCTAAGTAAGGGTGTTCTCCTTTTTTATCACTCATTTGTTTCCTCTAATACTTTTATTAATTTATTTTCATACCACTCTGCTTTTTTTAAATCTTCGATACCGTTTTTATAAGTAAATCGCCATCTATATTTATGAGAGTTACCACGCAGATAACCTATAAACTCTTCTTTAGTTAGCATAGCTTCAATAGAATCAATACATTCTATTTTGCCTTGGTTATAATGTGCTGGATTATTAACAAGGTCATTTATTGTTTTATATTTCATTATTTATCCAATCCTTTTCAGGTAATTTAGTTTCGCTAAACCAACGGAAGCCGTTAGCTTCTGCCCATTCAGCATGGGTTCTTTTAGTTTTATCTTTTCTTACTTTAGCTCCGGGCATAGGAGCATAAGGTTTTTGAAAGAAAAACACCAACTCAATATGTTTCGGTAAAGCTTTTTTAATATGTACGTATTTACTATACTCTGGAAAATCCCAGAACCTACCTTTAGCTTCAATTAAAACAACACTACCATCATCAAACTTACGTACAAAGTCTGGTTCGTATTTGTGTTGAATAACATAATCTATAGTTTCCCAATGATGTCGCCAGTCAGCAAACAATCTTTGATGTAATTCATATTCCCAATGACTATCATAGCCTCTAGGAATACCTGCCTCTTTCTTAGGTCTTGGTTTTCTTGGTTTTCTTCTTGCCATTTTTCTTTACAGTTGAGTCATAATTCTTAGCAAGTTTCCAATATTCTAAAATATTATTAAACATTCCTAAATGTTTCTTTTGTGATTCTTTATCCCAAACATAATACAAAATAGTTTCAGTATCTTTTCTATCTATAAATATAGATATTCTTTCTACATCTTTAAAGCCACAACCTTGAGCATAAGCTGAGAGTTGCATACCATGTTCATCATAAACTAATTTAGCAGGGTCTTTACCCTCTAAGTTATCTTTAGTTTTAAAGTCAATAAATATTCCAGACTTAGAATATAAATCAACCTTACCACCATAGCCTTGTTTAGCACAGAAAGAATCTTCGGCTATCCACTCTTCGTCAGGATAAGTTTCATCTAACCAAGCCTTAATAATTTTATAAGGTTTAGTTTTTTCTTTACCTAAGAATCCTTTCTCAATCATCCCATGTATTTTTGTACCTTGTTCAGCAGCTTGAATACTAATCTTTTTAGAATCATATTTACATCTAGCTGAAAATGATTCAGTAGATTCATCTTCGTATCTTTCTAAAGATAGTGCTGAGTTTAGAGCCTGATTTATTTTCCAGTTTTCTAAAGATGGTTTAGCTATCGTGCCTATAATAGTAGTAACAGAGGGTACTAAACCTAATGTTTTAGCATCTCTTAATGTAGTGTTTCTTTCTCTACCATTAGCACCAATGATAGTATACATTGGTTCTCCGTCTTGGTCATACCAATGACCTGATTCGGATGTGAACTTATTATAGTTGTCTACTTTAATTAAGTCAAACTCTTCTTCGTTTTTATTACTTTTCGGTATCATCATCTAACTCCTTAAATGCTTTTATTACGTCTGTTGAAAATAATTTTGGTAAATTAACTAAGAACATTCTACTAGCATTGTGGTCGCCACCGCTTACAGTTTTAAAAGTATCTAATTTATCTACAATCTTTTTGAGTACATCAGTCTTAAAAACTAAAGTACAGTATTCTTCTTCTCCAATACAAAGGTTGTGAAACCAATAATCTGATTCAGTAGCACGAATACCAGAGGGTTTGCCCCATGATTCATACTCAATACAAATGTTATTAGTTCCTACCCATATATCTCTTTCTGATTTAACCTCAATCTTTTTGTTGGTTAACATATCTGCAATTCTATCTTCTCTGATAGAGCCGTATGTTAAGTCAAGGTCAAACTTTTTTCTATCTTTTTTAGTGGGTTTCACTCCAGTTACCTCCTAGCTTGTACTCACCAGTCAAAGCACATCTCATGCCCAACTGCTGTCCTGCTTCTTCAATACATTCAACACCCATAAGACCAGTAAATTCTGCTATGTCTTGTTTAACTTGCATCTGCCATTCATCGTGAATGTTAGCAACAAACTTAGCATCAAGTGTATTTAGTTTTATTTTATTATCAAAGATACACATGGCTTTTTTCATAGCTATCGCACCTCCACCCTGTAGTAAAGTATTTAGAGCAGCATGTTCGTGCCTTACATAAATCTTTCTACCATCTAAACCTTTTAAGAATCCTCTTTTTGAAGCTTCTCTAACTCTGTTCGTAAGAGTTTCAAGTGATGGCAAGTTGGTAAGAAAACGCTTTCTAAGTCGCTTACCGTCTTCTCTTTTTCCTCCAACCACTGTACCAAGCTTTTCATCTCCAGCTCCGTAGATAAGTGCATAGATGAAAGTTTTTGCTTTATCTCTTGATTCAAGTCCTGCAAGTTCTTGATTTGTTTTGTGTATGTCGCCATTAATTACCTCGTTAATATATTCTTCATCATTCATGTAGTGAGCTAACATTCTAAGTTCTAAGCCACTAGCATCGATACCTAATAAATTATACCCTTCTGGTACAGTCCAACAAGAACGACACTCTTCTCCGTAAGGACTATATACACCGGGAACTTGTGCTAGATTAGGACTTCTGTGAGACATACGACCAGTAATAGTGCCGTTAGGTATCACCGAACCATGAACTCTTTCACCTTTTAACTCATCTATCCAAGAAGATATTTGAGCTATACGTTTCTGTAATAATAAAAACTCGGCAATGAGCCGAGCTTCGTGTATATGATTTATCTTTTTAAGAGTGCCTTCATCAACTATAGGCTGTCCAGTAGGTGTAAATCTTTCAGGTTTCCACCCAAAGTCTACTAAGTATTCGCCAATCTGTTTGCGACTACCAAGATTAAACTCTTGTAGTTTCTTACGCATAAATGGGTCATAGTTCTTAGTAGTCAAACGCTTTTCATATTCTTCATCAGTCATGCCACGTTTAGATAAAGTACCATCTTTCTTTATATAAGGAGTTACAAGTTTATCCTCTACCCATTTAGGTTTAAAAGTAGTTTGTACTTCATCTTCTACTTCTATCATTCTAGCTTTTAACTTAGCTAAAAGCATTGTGGCTTTTTCCGTATCAAATAGAAAACCAGTTTGTTCTTGTTGGTGCATGATTTGAGCAACTTGTGTTTCTAAATCTACACTATCCTGACTAAATCCTACCCCTTCTTTTTCTAAAGCATAATAAACTTTCTCATTAAGTAATACATCTTGTTCACAATACTCTAGCATTTCGTGTGTATAGGTATCAAAATCATCAGGTTGTTCTTGCTTGTGAAAGTTAATTCTATAGCCCCATGTTTTTAAACTATGTCCGTTTTCTCTAACAGGTTGAAATAACCTAGACATAACTAAAGTATCAACAACTTTGGCTTCTAATTTAACATCAAGTATTTTTTCTATTGCAGGAATATCATAGCCTATAATATTATGTCCGATTAAAACATCAGCACTTTGTAAATATTCTACCCCGTCAAGTAATTGATTAGGGTTAAATGTACGGCAAGTATCTTCTGCTAAATCTTTGGCAACAATGCACCAGATTTTACTAGGATTTAATCCGTCTGCTTCTATATCAAAAATCAATTTCTTCATTATCGAATGTCTCCTGTTCTGTTAACTCATGTAATCTACCCGTTTCACTATCATATCTTAATGCACAAGCTAATCCAGTATCTCCAGTATACCTTGATTTTAAAACTCTTACCTTAGTTTTATTTGCTTCTTTAGGGTCTTTAGCCTGTTGATTTCTTTCAAGAGCAATTACACAATCAGATAACTGTGAGATTCCTTGTGAACCTTTTAAGTGAGACAGAGATACTTCAATGCCTTGCTCATGTCCTTTCTCTCCTGCAGCTCTACGTAAGTGTGAAACAAGTATCATGCCTACATTAGTTTCTTCAACTAAACTACGCAGTCTATTCATAAGAGAATCAATACCTCTACGTTCATCGCCTTCGGATAAGACATTTACTAACATGTGTAAGTGGTCAACCACTACCCATTTACATTCACACCCTACAATCATGTATCTAAGTTTGGCAAAGATTTCGTCAATGTCAGTTGCTCCTAAATGTGAATGAATAAATACTCTGTTCTTTTCTATTACTTTATCAAATAAAGTATTAAGTTCTTCGTCACTATAATTATCTCTTTTCTCATTAAGATATATTCTGTCATTAGCTTCAATAGAAATTAATCCGTCTGCTGTTCTCATCCAGTTTTCTTCAAGAGCAATAATACCTACGTTATCTTTAGTAGTTTTAATTAGCCAATGTTCAAGCTCTCTAGTTACTGAAGACTTACCAAGTCCTGTACCACCTGTTAAGGTTACTAACTCGCCTCGTCTCATGCCATATAATTTTTTATTTAAACCTTCCCAAGGATAAGCAATACTTTCTTTTACCTCTCTATGTAGCCAGTCTGATTTTTGACTAGACAGTTCCATGATACCTGACGGAGTATAAGTCTTAGATTCCCACCATGCTTTAGTAAAGCCTTGAAATTCTTTTTGTCTAAGCATGTCGTTAGCATCTTTATAGCCATTGGGTAAAGTCATTATCTTTACCTTCCCGGGTTTTAAAATACGAGCAACATTTCGTGAAGCTTCTCGACCTGCCTTGTCATTATCAAAACAAAGCACGACATTATCAAAGCTCTCAACAAACTCTATGCTTTCTCTAATATCTTTTACTGCACCTGCAGCCCCTCGTTTAAGAGATACGACTGCCCACTTACCTTGAAAGAGTTCGTCTACTGCCATAGCATCACACTCGCCTTCAGTAATGGTTAGATATTTACCGCCAGTATTTCTGTATAACTGTTCGCCAAATAATCCTGTACCTTCAAACATACCTTTGGTTGCAAAGTTTTTATCTGCAACAAATCTTGTTTTAGTTATGGCTACTTCATTGCCATTAAAGTATGGATATATATGTTGCGTTATATCTCCATTTCTGTTCTTTACAATTCTTACACCAAACTTCTTCGCAGTATCTTCAGAGATACCTCTGTCAGTTAACTGTCCATATATTCCAGTATAAGATTCTAAAAATGTATTAGTTGGTTTCTGTGTTGTTTCCACTATTCTGCCCTCACTTGCAGTTTCATAATCGGTAAAAAATGTTGAACAACTAAAGCAGTAAGCTGAGTTGTCTGCGTTAATTGATACGGGGTCAGAGCCACCGCACTTAGGACAAGGTTGCCTATGCTTTACGAATTTGCTTTTATCTTGATTCATTCTATCTCCAGAAGAATAGCTAGACTAGGATAAATAATAGAGGTTAAAAAACCTAATCTAGCTAAATGTTTTTACTAACTGTCTTGTGCTTCAGTATCTGATGGTACTTCTTTTGTTTCAGATTCCTCTACCTTAACACCAGACTTATCTGCATTAATTACTTCTACAATTCTGGTAGAAAAATAATTAATAGCACCTTGAGTTTCTTCAAGGTCTAAAGTCTGTGCAGCTTTTTTTTGATTCAGTCTCTGTAATCTGCCAAAGATTTGTTGACCCTCTTCGGGTAAATCTTCAACATAAACATTGACATCATCAATGGTAATGTAAGGTTTTTGTTCTTGTTCTGTCATTAGAACTCCTCGCCATCTGCTAATAGTTCAGCACCATCAGCATTTTTATATTCGATTAAGTCCACAACTTGTACAGCTTGTAAGTCAAGACCTACGTAAGGACCAAATTTACCCTCACCACTATACTCATTGTACTGAACTCTAACCTTAGAGCCATTACCAACAGCAAGACTAATCTCTTGCTTATCCTTATCTAAAAGTCTAGGTGCAGGTCTGGTTATTCCATTAGGACCATGTACCTTTCTTTTGATAACTAAAGCAGGACCTTCGTCATGTTGCTTTACCTTATGACCTCTTGCCGCAAAATCATTAGCAGTAGTCTCATCGACAATTAAGTCAACAGTATATACTGGTTCAAACTTTGTGTTTGGGGTCGTTATACTTGCCCATTTTACTGAGCCTTCTAATATAGCCATAGTGTATTACCTCCGTTTAGCTTATTAAAAATCTGTGAGAGTTTTGAGCCAACCACTCTCTCGGTTGTGGCATGAGCCAAATCAAGTAACTTAAATGGAGATAGAGAGGGCTTCCTGATTACTCGTTCTAATCTATCCATTAATTCCATAGTTGTACTTTAGAGAATAACATTCTTGTTGTCAAGAGTTATCTTCCTTGTCCTCGATATTTAATTTTTTGTTGTCTACGTTTATGTTTATTTAAATGCTTAGTAGACTGTTTAACTTTTCTACCTCGCCCTGCCATGCCTTGAGAAGTTGCCTTCTTGACATGTTTAATTAAGACTGTTTCTCTTCTCTGTGCCATCTAGTTTGTATAGTTCCTCAACAATTAAGTGTTCATCTTTGATATTGCTTCTTGCTTCTTTTAGAGCCATATAATTTCCTTCAAAAAGAAACTTTTCTTTTGTTATTTCATTAGTAACAGAAACAATATTTGTAATTCCCTCCATAGAAATAAGATTATCAAACGCTTCTAATATAGAATAAGCGTAAGTTTTTATTTCATCTTCTTCTTTATCTAACATAACTTTACATATATATGTTTGCATCTTTTATTTCCTCTTTTAATTGATTATAGTTTTTAATATTAGGATTACTTTTTAATTTTTTAAGTAACCACTTATCTGTCATGAAAGACAAATGAGTTCTTCCAGTAGTATGTACATGAGTTTCTTGAGGTAGCATACTATCAACATTGTCAAGGGTAATCTTATTACCTTCTTCTTCAGTCATCATAGATTTAAGCCACTGCACTTGAATTAGCTTAACTCTTTTTTTTAATTCTTTAACTTTTTTCTTGTTCAATTTCTATTACTCCGTCATCAAATAAGTCTTCAAGAAAAACTCTTGAGTTATCAAGTATAACTGCTCTAACATAATCTTTATCTTCTGCCTCAACAGTTACTGTCTTTAACTTACCAATGTAAATTACAAACTTCATATTCTTTCTTCTGGATAATAAACTTCCATATAGATTTTTTCTACTGCATCTTTGTATTCTATATTAGTCATAGATGTAATCGGTAATTCTTTGACCAATGCTTTAAAATGATAAATTTTATTGTCCATATTTAACCTCTATTTATTCTTTCTGAATTTACACAAACAAAAGTTTCTGCATAAGTTTGATACTCTTCTTTAATATAATTTTCTAAGCCGTCATAATTTTCTGTTAAAAAATTTAAACAATCTATTTCAGACTTAAATAAATATTCAAAGATATGAATATCCTCAATCACTACTGCAATAGTAGTTACTTCAAACAAAGCTACTAATATCCACATCATACTAACTTACCTCCAGTTCTTCTTGTAGTTCCTCAATAGTCTTTGGAACATTTTTATTATACCTTTTTTTATAAAAAGATAAACCCATATCAAGAGCTTTTCTTTTTATTTTACTTTCTGCAACATGACCTTCCCATGTCTTAAAATCTTTTTGTCGGCAAATGTCTTGCCACTTTTTGATTGAAAGCTTTCTAAAGTTTCCTTCTTTAGCGAATCTAATGTAGACCCACTTGCGACCAACAGAACGAATAGTAGCTTTGCGATAGCCACAACCTTCTCCTCTTAGTCCAGTCTTCATATCATCATGATAAAAATAATAGTGTTCCATAATTACATCCTATAAAAATATACATCCCATTTTACCGCATGTTCTAATGGGCAAAAAGTAATTCTTCTATGATTGTAGTTAGGATTTTTTTTACCCCACCTACCTTGACACTTAACATAATGGTTAGTAAGTCCTAACTTATTAGTGTAAGCTATTGTTTTTCTTAGCTTTTTTAATTTATCTAAGCCTTTTGATTTATCTTTATCATTAGGATTAAATACAGTAAAAGCATAACTGCTTGTGCGATATTTACTCATGCTTCCTCCTCTAAATGTCCAATTAGTTCGCCATATCTATTGAAAAAATAATTATTTACTTCACACAAATCTATTTGTTCCTCCAAATCCATATCAGCAAAGTAGCTATACTTAACTACTGTATTACCATTTTCATCTTCGTCTTCAAAGTCAAAAGGACTGTCATACATATAATTTATAAATCTAGCTTTTGCTTCATTATCTAGCTCTTGATATTCATAAGCTCTTACAGTTATTAATTTACTCATCTTTCTCCTTCAAATGTCTTGTAATTAAATTTTGCATAGACTTCTCAACCTTCATAAGCTTCTGTCTTGTTTCCCATTCAGACCTATTCTTAATCTCAAAGATTTCAATAGCTTCATAGTTATCATCAGCTCTTCGCCACCAATCTATTACTCTGTTTTTAAATGGGAGAATGCTATCAGTATTATCATACTCCACATGAACTGTACCTGCGACATAATCTTCGGCTACAGTTGTACCTTTGTCTATTAATTTAGGTTTCATTTATTTCCTCCTCGTCTATTGAAAACCAATCTTTATCATAAAAGCCTTGATGTTCTGCCCACTTCCAATCAGTAGCATCTGACTCATTACCATCTTCCCAAAATTGTGCACCATCTTTTAAAGTAATAAATAGTCTTGTCCATTTACCTACTTTTATGTCTTCAATCTCTTCCATTTTAAAATTGTTTTTTTCAGCAATGGCTTCAATATCCCATGAAAGGGTAGTGTCATACTTTGCTTCTACATATCTAACTTTAGTCATGCGACCTCCTCATAACCTAATTCAATTATGTATTCTTTAAACTCTTTATCAGACATATCTTTGACAGAATTAAACATAACATCAAAAGCTATTCTATATAATTCTTTCCAATCCATATTATCAATTACCATCTCTGCCCATTCTTCTTTAGTCATGCGACCTCCTCTATAATTTTATTCCATGCTTCTTGAAGTTCGTCTTTCATTTTCTTATCATCAGACCACTCCATTTCACAAGTTATTACATCATCTACAATAGCTATTGCTTCTTTTATTTTCATGCTTCTTCCTCCCATTTAAGATACCTCCATTCACTCATAATTTCTCCCACTATTAAATCCAAAGTACGAAGCTCACTCTTAGTAGGCTTGTCAGGATTTTCAAATTGAAAGAAAATATCAAGCTCATGTGGGTCTATAATATGTCCTTTGTCTTTTATGTACTGGAACTTTTCTTCTACAGTCATGCTATAGATTTGTTGTAGTTCCATTTCTTTTTCTTCCGAAATGTTTATTGTCATGTTTTACCTCGTATTATTTTTAACTATATGCCAACAAGCATGAATAAATTCTGCTACTTCTGTATCAGCTTCTCCTTCATATTGGTCTGTGTAAAGAAATACAATTTCTTCAATGTACTTCATAGCTTCTGCTACCGAAGTAGGTTTTTCATATATCTGATAATCTGCCATATTTATTTACCTCTATTTTATTTCTTCTAATTAAACTAGCTCTGATATTATCAAGAGTCTTTTCAGTTACCTTACCATTATGTTTGACTTTCATTTACACCTCTGCAAATTCTTCAAATCTTTTCTCAATGACAAGATTAATTAACTCATCATAAGATAATTTATTTTCGTAAGCATCTTGATATTTCATACCAAGTTCAGCTAGTAAATCTTCTGCTGAAAAGTTAGCGTTTACTACTTTGCTTTCTATATGGTCTTTGATTATGTCGTTGTATTCGTTAGACATTTATTTATCCTCCAATTTTTTTAAGCGTTCAACTATATCCTCTAAAGCATCATTAACCCAATCACTAACCAGTTGTTCTACTTGGCTTTCCATATCGTAGAATGTTGGTCTGTCATCTAAGTCAGTTCTATGACACTCAGTTTCTTCGATATTATTTTGTAAGTCTTCGGAAAGATTATCAATAGAAGTACCAAGATTATTAATCTCAGTAAAGACTCTATCTTCTATATAGTCATCAAGTTTAATTAGCTTTCTTAAAAAGTTAGCTATTATTTGTTTCATTTTTACCTCTCTAGTTATTTAAGTTAGTTAATATATATTCGCCACTATCTATTTTCATTTGAGTAACACCTTTGTTCTCGCCTAAAAACATATTTCTGTAGCGACCTGTAGTAACAGAATAATCCCAATAGTATTCATCAAGATATGTTACACCACTATCCATTCTCTTAGCTATGATTGAGTTGTAACTTTGCAAATAGGTCGCATCATCAGTCTCTATTTCAAACTGATTAGCAACTGAATTACCATTACTACTCTTCATGTTTCTTACTTTTACCATTAATACCTCCATTAATTTTAATAGTTTTAGTTTTACTAAGCTTGGCATTCTTGCCTTGCCTAATTCTATCCATCATTTCCATGTGTTCTTTCATTGTCATACTCATAATTTACCTCAGTCTTCGTAATAAAAATCAGCATATTCTATTATATCTTCTACTGCTTGTAGTTGATATAATTCTTCTTGGAATATGCCGTTCTCTGGTTCTGATTTAATTTGATTCCTAGAAACATTAATTAAGTTTCTAACAACTTCTAAAGCTGTTTCTAGTTCTTTGCTTTCTCTTTTAAATGTAAGTTCTACACTCATTTAGTTTCCTCCTCAAATTCAAAACAACTAATATCCCCAAATTTAACATCAAATGCTAAATGTGTTAGTAATATTTCATAAGCTTCCTTTATTGTTTCAGCTTCTATTTCATCATAATAAGTTACCTTATAATTTTTCATTTAGTTTCCTCGTCTGGTTTTAATTCATCTATCAACTCCCACATTTCTGCCGAAAGCTGTACTAAACTTGGGGCTTCTGGCTCTATTTGAATACCCATAGGTACTGCATTAACAGTTTCATCTAATAGTGCCATAGCTTCATCTAGTTTTTTCCATTGTTCATAGGGTAATTTCATTTGGTTTCCTCCTCATTTTTAATTAGTCTAAGTTTTGGTTTCACTTTTTTAATCTTCGGCTCAAACTTATTTAAAACATTTATTTTTCTAATAGTCCTTGAAGTTTGTCCAAGATAATTTATTTCATCTAAAGTTTCTTTTAGTTCTTTATCACTTAACTCAGCAAAGACTCTAGTAATTTCAAGTGCTATATCTTCATCTAAGAATTTAAACTTCATTCTTCCTCCTCAGCATGATAATCAATCCACTTTAAATCCATAGACCAAGACCAATCATCAGTACCTTTTGTTGCTATTTCTTTAGCTTCCTCTTTTGAGTTAGCTTCAATCGTAGTTGCATATACAGATTGTTTTGTTGCTGTTACTCTATATGTTTTCATGCTTCCTCCTTTAATAGTTCTTGTTGTTCATGTAGCCATTGATGAGCAACACCAGATAAATGTTCATAGATAACATCTACTATTTGTTCTTGTACTGTTTCGCCACCTAACCCAGATGACATATGCCATAGCTCTGAATTATCAGCATAAATCATTATCTGGTCATAAGTATAAACTGAGATACTGCTGTCTACATATTCATGCAAATAATCGCCTTTGCTTTCTAGTATTTCTTCTTTGTTATCTTCTAATTCTGCTATTAAATCTTCTTCAATAGAAGATAAACTGTAATCTTTATCTGTCATGCTTTACCTCTAAG
>Ga0181369_1000063_pt1 | contig 27052 bp, 47 predicted proteins | sample LowvirmetaG_8_FD_130088 | JGI IMG/M metagenome (GOLD analysis project Ga0181369, IMG submission 130088) | Marine viral communities from the Subarctic Pacific Ocean - Lowphox_04 viral metaG | ecosystem: Environmental > Aquatic > Marine > Oceanic | place: Subarctic Pacific Ocean | collected... | reverse complement strand
TCGTTCTTGGTTGGGTAAAAGCTGAAGTAGGCGAAGAAGATGTGGAGCAATCATTGACCGACCAAATAGAAGCACAAAAGAATCCTTCGACTTTGAAAGGAATGCCTTGGTAGTTATATTTGGGTATAACCATTAACATAAAGCGAGCAAAATTATGACAGCAGAAGAAAGACTAGAACAACTAAAAATCCTTGAATCAAAACTTGTGATGGATCTACACGAAACACAATATATGATTAAGGGTTATCAAAGCGCATTAGAAAACAATGATAATGAAACAAAAGCTGACCAAGAGTCAGCAGACAATGCTGAGTAAACACTCAGTTCATCATTCAAAATCACATATGGATTTTATGCGTAGGAGAATGCTCATGGGCGACTCCTTCGCTGAAGCCCATAGAAAAGCCCAAAAAAAGATAGGTAAATAGTTATGTATAACGGATCATACGAAAAAAAAGACAAGAAAGGTAAAAAAAAGAAAGATATGACAGAAGCCAAAAATGGAAGAATGGTTGCTAGAAATATGAAAAAAACTGGTCGCAGTAAGAAGGGCTAGTTTATACCCATTTGAGGGAAATCGTCATAGTACTGCTTCCCTCTTTCTATTTCTGAGGCATCCATATATCCCTTGATATATCCATTCTTAAAATGTTTCTCAGCTTTTTCCCTACTACCCTCACCTGAAACGACAGTTGATTGCCCCATAGTCCAGCCCACAAAGAAAAAAGTAGTAGCCACAGAGATAAATACTAAAATTTCCATAAAAATTATTTAGTGTGTTGAACCTTTTCCAAAAAGTCTTTCATATTTAGCTTGTAACGAGCTTTCTCGTTATAGTTAAGGGTTTTACATATCCTTAATATTTTATTAGCTCTACGCTCATTTCTGTGCCTGTTGTGCATTCTTGTGGTTAACAGGTGGATAATTGTTGTATGATCCTTTCTTCCTAGTAATTCCGCTATGTATTTATAGGTAAATTCCATTTCTCTTAATACGATAGCGCAGGCTTGTCTTGCGTCAACAATTTCTGATCGTCTACTTTTATCTGTTAATTGTCTCTCTGTAACGCCAAACTCTATGCACGTTTGCTCTATAACTGTTCTTTCTATCATTTATTGTTCTCATTAGTTATTGTAGAAAAAAACACCCCCCACTAAGCAGTCTAGCACTGGGGGGTTGATGCTCGCTCAAGATAAAGGGAAATCAAGTAAAGCCCCTTACCTCTAAGACTGTGGATAAATCTAACTAAGTCTCAGGATATTGTCAAGGCTTATCTTCTTCTTTTTCTTTCTTGATGGTTTGAACTACCCCAATGATAGCCAACATCAATGCTGCAATAGATTCGTACATATCAGGTTGTACGGTTACGCCAATAGCACCAGCTATTGCGGTTACCCCTTGATAAGTAGAGGGTTCTTTTAGTCGTGCTTTTAACCAAGTCCAAGTCATAGTTACGGCTCTTTTGTTAATTAAATATACTGTGAAGTCCATGATACCAATGATTTTGGCTCTACTCAATACCTTTTTACGAGACCGTTCAACCTTTGGCATGGCAACCACCTTTACCTTCTTGAGTTTAGCCTCAGGAACAGTGCGGTTGTCTATGGTAATAGGTTTTATTTTCTTTCGCCCTTGTATTGCCATTTTCCATCCTCGTCTACTTCAAATTCGTGGTATCTATCCCCTTTGTGGTCGCAGTGTATAAACTTCTGCTCTGGGTAGTAACAGATACGCTTATAGTCAGATGCTCTAAGCTCTTCTAAGAGTAGTTCCATGTTAGCGCACGTATAATCTACAGCGCCAAGACCAGTGAAGGTGTGTTCGCTAGTTCCGCTTCTGCCATGCGACAATTCCCATTCTAAGGAGCGATACCCTGAGTTCTGGGACACTTGTATGGGTTGACCTATCTTGTGCCTTACAGCGTTAATTATAGGCTTGTGATGGCGCTCTATCTTGTCTACTACATGGATTGGAACATTAGTCATAACCCTATCCACCAGAAATTCTTTAATGCTAAAATAATCGTAGTACATACTAGTTTTATTAGTTAAATGATAAAATCTAGGCACTTACAATGGCAATATCAATACCAATAAAAAATGGGACTATCCCTTTAATTTTTTCTCAATCAAGTCTTTTAATTCTTCTAAGTCTTGTTTTAATTTTTTCACATCTTCTGTTAAGTTTTCTTCTTCACCTGTGTTCAAGAGTCTTTCTGTAATTAATTTCCTTATACCTTCAGATTTTCTCATCTTATTTTCTCGACACCACTTAACGAATACCCTTTTTTCTTTTGCGGTAATCCTAACAGAAATATGCTCTGTAGCTGGATCAAACTCAATTTCCATTTTATTTTTTTCTTCTTTTATTGGTTCCTGTTTGAATCCTTTTAAAAAATACGTCATATCTTATATAATTTAAATAAAAAAGGGGAAGCCCAACCTCCCCCTTACAAAATATCATCCAAAACTACTATACAAGATAATCAACAGATTAAAAATGAATAAAAATAAGTTCTGAATTGTATCAGGATTTTCCTGAAAAAAGATAGGGGCTTTCAAACCCTCTATCCATGTGAGAACTAATGAAAATGCTATTACATAAGTTTTTGATATAACAACTTAGCAATTTCATCGCCCTGTGTTCAGAAGGGCAGCGCCTCATCTGTTTCTTTAACTGCTGCAGGACCATCTTCTCGCTCTGCTACGGTTACTTCACCATTGGTAAAGACCACTTTGCCATTACCAAGCCAAACTTTTTCTTGTCCTGCTTCTCTTTCTTCTTTGGACATACTCATAGCAATACTCGCATTATTGCCGAACCTAGTTTCATCGTTAATGAATACGGTAACGTTAGCATACGTGCCTTTCTTACCTTTGATTAACGCTTCTTTTGGGATTTTTGTTACGTCTATAGACGCGTTGATTATTGTCGCCATTTTTCTTGTAATTATGTATTAAATGTTAAGTCTAAATATATAAGGCTCACTGAGTAAAGTCAAATCTTTGACTTAGCCACTTCTAATCCCATATCGCCATTATGAACCATATGAAGATAGTTGTGAGACAGTTGCCCTCTTCTTGTTTTTACTAGCTTTACAAAGACCGATTGATAGTCGTGAGTTTCACCATCTTTCAGTCCTTTTACGGCTAGATAGCCCTCATGACCCCTTGTGACTAAACCTTGTATCATATTAGGTCTAAACACTGATGTCATACAGTGGGCTACGTTCTTTATAGCCTGCGCCCATTGTGCGTCTTTGTACTTAGGTACAAGGCTCCAGCCTGATCGGTTCATGGAGTTGATCGTCACTTGACTAGGTACAATCACTAGCACATTAAGTTGTTTAGCTATTTCTTTCATAATTCTTGTTACGTGCTGAATCTCAAGCGTCCTGCTATCGAATCTGCCCTGAGCGTACACTTCTTGGATATAGTCTATCACAACAAAGTCAAGACCGTAATCTAACTTATTAACCCTACACAAACGTTTAATTTCATCTATGTCATCCACAGAGTCAATGATGCGGACATTATCAGCCTCGTAACCTGCCATCAATCCAAGTTGTTTAGCAGTATTCACGTCATAATCCTCCATTTGAAACCACAGACCTTGATAGCCCTGTTGAGCAAGTTTACTAGCCACAAACGTTGACCATTGAGTCTTACCATGACCAGAGTCGGCTAATACGATGTTAATATCGCCCCTATGCAAGCCTACGTCACTGTACAGAATCTCATCGAGTTTATGTACTCCTGTAACAAGTTTCTCCTTTTTAGGCTCGTTCATCTCACGCTCAAGGATTTCTGATGGAGTCAGGGCAATTTTCTGCGAGGTGTCATCCACAGTCTCATTAAGTTTGTCAATCTCCATTAAGAGATCATCCATAGTCGTGTTTGGACTATGGGCTATGTCATTAATGTTCTTGATGGCATATCTAAGCTTGTTCTTGTCAGTCGTATCTTTCAGGGTTTTCAGATAAGCCCTTGTCTCTTGCTCTGAAGCCACGTGCATCATCATGAGTTCATAGAACTCACCCACGTTCATGCCTTCCATCTTAGCAACGAGTGTATCCTCATTGAAGGCTACGCCATCAACGTGTTGCTTGCAAGCCTCTAAATAAATTGGTCGTAAATAATTGAAGTACGTTGCATCTAACGTATTGAATATTAGTTCTCTATATTCTCTTTTAGATATGAGCGTACCAATCAGAACCTCCTCAAGGTGCATCATGTCATTGCGTATCATAGCACCTCGATAAGCTTACTTCTTCCGTATGCGGTAAGGGTATATAAAGCAGGGTGTTTATTTTCTGAGGTCATGATCCCTGCCTGAATCAGACTGCAAATAGTTGAAAACGTAGTCCAATATTTATCATGTCCATCTATGTGCATCTTCGGTTCTATTTCAGCGTATGTAATCCGATCCTTTTGTTTTAGTAGTTCTAGTATTGCTTTTTCATTAGGTGTCATCTTTCTTCTCATTAGGTTTTCGTCTTAAATCGTTTTTAGTTACTGTTCCGTTCTTGTTAAACGTGTGCAGTACCCACCCCTTTCGGTCATACCACGTCATTGCAAGGATACGAATATACTTACCTGCGAATTGTTTCGCAAAACGAATGTATGATTTTTGCGTGGGTGGCTTATTGGTCTTGACTTGTATGAGCCAAACATTAGTTCCATCCATAGCTACTAGATCAAAACCATCAAATGTATCTTCCAAAATGTGTTCACAGTCGTGCTTCCAACACTTGGTGCATAGCCCTGAGAAAAGGTCTTTGGACTTACGGAATCTACCGCCCAGTTCCACTTCATCCACAATCATGTCCTTGTCTTTAAAGAACTCGATGGCTTTGACTATGGTTCTACGACCTTTTGCTTTGGCGCTCATAGGCATAAGAAACCCCCAACACCACCGAAATGATGATGAGAGTTATAATGATTGAAGCTTTCATTTTATATTGAAAGTTAATTATCTCTTAAAGTCATCAGACTCATCCTCAGAAAATACACCCTCTGAGTAGAACCCTGTGATTTGTAGTACGGCTCGTGCCTTTGCTCGCTTCTCAGCAGTTTCTACAGGGTAATGCGGTAGGGTCTTGCCATTACGAGTAGTTTTAACAGAGCAGTTGTAGTGATTAGCTGTACCAAAAGATTCTACGGTAAAGATTTCACCGTTGGCATCTACTTTAGTAGCTACAGCTTTGATACAACAGTTTTCCTGATTTTCACTTAGTTCGGGTACGACCTGATATGTTACGTTGATCTTGTCGTGCGCCATAATTTTCTCAACACCAGTACGTGTAATGATGATGAAACCCTGTGAAGGGTGCTTAAAAAAATCCTTGCCAGTTAGACTGTATCTGTCTGCAAGTTCTCGTAGTACGTTTTTTTCTGTACTCATAAGTATGTAATTGTGTTAGCATTGGCTAGCCCACTTGTTATAGGGCTAGGGTTCTCTTTCCATTTGCCGATACGTTCTTTTATTAGTTCTAGTTCTCGCATCGCTTTCATTTGGGTATCCTCATCTAATGAGAATACAGCACTATTATATGGAAACTCTTTTTCTATTGCAACATAAAAGAATTGGTCCATTGGAACCTCCAATAGACTACAATAAAATGCTGCTTGTAGGTCGTATCTAAATTTCCAGAAGTCTGTCCTGAAGGCTCTTTCAGAGGCATCTCTACAAGATTTCCAGTCTATAATCGCCACAGGCTTATCGTCTTTCACTAGCAGACGATCTGGTCTTACTCTATAATTTAATCCATGATAATCAGGCTCATCTGTGAGAAAAGAATACTCATCCCAAATCTCATCGTGTGCGTGGTCTTGATAGATAGACTGAAGCCCTGTGTTATCCACCGCAGATTTGTACATATACTCTATGGACTGCATCTCGTATTGAGTAATCACCGTTTGATCGTCTTTTACGCCTTGTTCAAACTCTGCTTTAAACGTTTTGTATTCACGAGTCATAGACGGTACAGAGATTTCTGGTCTTTGCTCTAGGATTCTCGCTACTATTTCTGTGTCATCGAACACCACAAACCTACGCACGAAGGCGAGCCTATCCTCAAAATACGTGTGCATGGCATCCCCAAAGATTAGAGCAGGAGTCGGATCAAATTTTTTCATAGCCCTTTGGATAGAGTGCTTCGCTACGGCTTTGACGAAGCTACTTGATACGTGTTCACTCATAGAGTGGTAATCTGCGTTGGATAGGTCGCTATAAATTTTCATAGGGTTCGGGAAAGTTTTCTATTGATATTATGGGGTGTTCAAATGCGTAAAGCATATGTTCTATTTCTTCTATCATATCTGAGGGGTCTAAAGAAATTATAGATACTGGTACTTTAGAGTATTCCATAGGGATCATATCAAAGTCATACACCGTTTCGTGCATGGAGTACACCGTAGCTACCCCAGATTTCTGGGCGTAGATTCTATATTTGGGATATGGATCGTCTGTATTTTCGTCAAACATCAAAATCGCTTTTAACTTTATGCTTCTTTTTAACTAGGTCATATGTTCCGCAGAACCCATTACATTCAACGAGGGGTTTAACGTAAGACCCCCTTCTGGATTCTATGCTAGGTATATTATGATAATCTGGGTGAGGAATCAAAAAAATATTTCCATATTTCTGTCTTAGTTTAGGTTTCTGGTACAGTACAGTTACTGGTTCACCTTTTAGATCAGTAAGCAAATGTTCCCAAACCGCCATTTTATAAAATTTCTTGGGTTCTTCTTTCTTTATCTTCTTCCAGTATCCGATCCCACCTTGAATGCAACCAGTCTGATAGCAGTTATTGTTTCGGTAACCCATCACATATGGGGCTGGTAAATCAATCTTCGCCTCTTGCAATATTTTTACGCAATCTTCTTTGGTGTAGCCATATTGTAATAAGGGATATATAGCACCCACTTCTGGATAGTTCACTGACATGGACATGGCTCTACCCAGTTCGTGTTCACTAAAATCAAAACCAAATACTTGATGATCATAGTCATCTTCCCTTTGCACTTGTTCACGAACCTTTCTTTTAAGCTCTAGGCTACATATTGCACCAGCCCCACCATAGTTTAAGTTAAGGTGTTGCAACCAGACCATTTCAATGCGTTCGTAATTATCATTAGTAACTGTTTGTATGGGGCGATCATACCACGCCTCACAATCCATTAGAAATCTATAAGTGTCTGGGTGTTCATTCTTAGTGTCTATAAAAACAATTTCTACGTCATCGTATTGCTCTAGGATTTTTTTACACGCCACCGCAGAGGCTATCCCACCCGACCACCAACTAAGGATTTTCATATGTAGGAATTTTTGGTTATGTTCCTCTTCAATTAAATGAGAACATACTAAATTTTTACGCTATGGACAAGCCAACCCATTATACGATACTGCCTGCGGAGATACGTTACCATAAAAAACTAAATGCTAATGAAAAGATTTTGTACTCAGAGATTTTGGCTCTAGCAAACAACGATCAAGGGTATTGCTTTGCTAGTAACAAGAGGCTATCACAGATGCTAGACGCTCACATCAATTCAATAAGTAGGTGGATCAAATCCTTGAAGCGAGCCAAAGTTATAAAGATTTCTTATGTAATAGAAAATAAAAACGTGGAGAAACGAAAGATATACCCCTTAACCAAACAGTTAAGACCTACCAACCATACGGTTAAGACCCCTATTAACCATACGGTTAAGTATACTAATAAAAGATATACTAAAAGGGTTAATAACGATGAGCAGATTATTCTGGGTAAAATTATTTGACATTGAATGTGGATAAGTATAGATTGTCTTCAGAGAACATTAATTAAACATTGAGAACTATGGAAAAAATAACAGAAAAAATGAGCGAAGAATACGCTCAATGGATATTGTCGGAATGCTCTTGTCCCATTGATGAGATACAATACTTAGTAAGCGAAATATTAAGTAATAGAGATGAGCAAACAAAAAAGAAACATTTAACAGAGGCAATATTATGGATAAACGAATAGTAGATACCTACGTAAGAAAAATGACGAAAGAGAACATTGATCACCTAGTTAATGTGTTACACATAGCCTTAAGTGGTAATACTCAGCAGAGTAAATCATTAATACTAGAACTATTATTGGAGGAACCAAAATGAAAGATAAAACAATAACCCTACCCCTACCCAATGGTGAATACATTTACATTAAATTCGGGGAATGGGGTTTGGTGTACGATATATATGATAGCGAAGGTGAACACTTAGAGTCTTATGGATACGATAAGTGGGATGACTCATCTAATTATATGGTGGATATGCCTTTTTTTAAGGAAACAATGGATCATCTAGATAAACTAACCATAAGAGGTGAACCCAATGATTAAGTTTGATTTGAGCCTCATAGATGATATAGATATAGATGGCATTGATATGAGGGATTATCCCGATTTTTGCGATGCGTTTATAGGTAGTGCTGATTATGACGGTAAGCCAATGACTTATGAGCAGATTGATGAGCTAAATGAGCAGGTCATTAACGACTCAAGAAGTACTGATTGGTTTTATGATAAGGTGTGGGATACGATCCATTAAAGGATTTTTAGGCATACTAGAAGAGATTTCTACACACCCTAAAAGGATTTCTACATACCCCCAGAGCAACAAGGCTCCTAGTCATCATGGCTGGGGGCTTTTTTTTGGTCTGATTATTTAAGTTTGCATATCTGGGATAAGCGCCTTATTATGACTGGTGAACCTTAATTAAATATGAGATCATGAGAACTAAAAAACCCCTATCGAACTATCGAATCAATAAAGCTAAAGAGCGCACCAGAGCGCTATTAACTAGAGCGCAATTTACCCCAGTATGGGACACTGGCTTGATGTGGTATGCTGATGCTCACCAGCTCTGGAATCATATAGCCCACTCTAGAAAGCTATCAACCGATAAGGTCGCTCAGATTGCATCAGCTTTGAGTCCCAGCGTTCAATGGGAGATAAACAAAGTTGATACGCATACCCTCATTAACGCTTATCAAAACAATAAAGATGTTGAGTCTTTCAATGTTAGCACCTATGATGCTAACAAGTTAAAGGCGTGGGAAATTATGGGGGGCTACAATAGCGTGAAACCTACCGCTCTCAAGACCTACGCTTTTTACCGCAATATGATGCTAGACCCAGAGCCAGTAACTATTGATCGTTGGATACTGAGGATATTTTTTCAGCGCCCTATTAAGTCGCTCACTACCGCTCGCTATCGAGCTTGCGAGCAAATCATCAGAGATGTAGCCAGCGAGTTTAATTTGATACCGTATCAAGCTCAAGCCATAGTTTGGGAGCAAGCTAGAATTGAGGCGGTTCACTCGTTTCAAGGGAGGGTGCTTTATGTGTAATCAACTCAAATCAACTATTGATGAACTAGAGTACTCGCAAAAAAGCGTGGCTCTAGCTACTGGAATATCTGAGGCTCGCTTGAGTAATCTATGCAATATGACCCAATCTAGATTGGATAGCTCTATCAAGCTAAGAGAGTTCAGAGCCATAGAGCAATTTTTAGAGGGGCTATACCTATGTGAGGGGTGCGACTCAGTTATCTCTGATAAAGATACCGCCACCATTGAGGAATTAGAGCGAGGGTATACTTACTCAAGTGAGAACGTTTGCGCTAAATGTGGCTCGCCAGACTACTACAATCTAGAGTTTGTGGGTAAGGATTTTCACGCACCCTAGAAAGATTTCCACCTACCCATTGAGGATTTTTACGCACCCTCTAGCTAACCCCTAGAGGGTTTTTTTATGGGTGGGGTAGGTCTGGGGGGTCTGGGTGGGTTGCTTATCTTAGTTCTAGGAATTGAGAATAGTTTGACGTACTTTGATTGTGGCGCTGGTAATCAGCACCGCCCCAGCTCTGGGGCTAAATTCAATTAAAATACATACTTATGAGTACTAATGATAAATATAACAACCCTCAAGACATTGATATTTCTACACTTGTGGAGGTTCTAGACCTATTCACCGATTTTTGCTTTCGGTTTGATATGTTCAGCCTAGAAACTAGGTTCAACAAGTTCTTTGGTAAGGATTTGGGCGCTCACTTTTTGCGCAAGCTACCAAAGCAAGTCCGACCCTCTGACATTGTAGAGCTTTACAACTCTATGACCCTAACCAATCGTAGAAAGTTTGTACGGTTGATGGTTGAGGATAGATATGACGCTAACAAAGATTATTTGACCGCCCTACCTCTAGACTACCGCCCAGAGTCTGGAGGAAATCCAATTTTCGCCCCCTTCGAGTCGCTGACGGTGGCGGTTGATACCATAGCCAAAAAGGAACCAGTTTTAGCGGGTCAGCTGGTGCAAACGTTGACAGACTTAACCGCTATTAGCTTTAGACGTGTGGGGGCGCAATCATGATTTATAAACAGTACAATCTAGATATGTTCATCAGTAATTTTCTGGCGGTGCGCTCTAATTTCTCACGTGAGGCGATCACGCTCTTATTTGATTACTACGAGTCAATAGGCGAGCCGATAGAGTTCGACCCCATTGCTATGTGTTGTGACTGGTCAGAGTATAGCGACCCACTAGAGGCGCTCGAGGATGAATTTTTAGTTCCAGACCCTCAGACCCTAGAGTCTTTTTGTAATGAGTACGATTTCCATAGCTCAACACCAGCTCAGGCGCTTGAGGACTTTTTGGGGCGTACTGTCCTCTGGGACGGTGAGAACTGTTTTCTGGTGGGGGTCTGATATGAATGCTTTGAGGTTTTTACTCGCAGATGTCGGACGCACTCAGCGCGATTTGGTAGAGGCTACCAGCTTGAGCCGTTCGAGGGTGTCGAGGCTTGCCAGCTTTCCAGCTTTCGAGCTGGGCGACCGCTTGAGCTATTATGAGGCGATGGAGATACAAGACGCCTTTCTTGAATGGGGTGGGGTGGACGCAGAGCCACCCGACTTTCTCGCCTTGCTTTGAATACTTGTTAATCCTTAACACTTCGCCCCCTAGTTAGTAGCTAGGGGGTTTTTTTGTGCCACTGACCAATGGAAAAAGTACTAAGTACCTATTTTTACAGTACTTAAGCCCTCACTACTTTTTTACCTACCCTCAAATCTTAGTTGTAACGCCCTCAGCCCCTTGATTGGTATGGATACTAGGGCTTAAGCCGTTCGGCTCTTACGGTTCAAATTTGGGCGGTCTATGTTGATTTCTGGCGCTGGGTTCCCTTGCCTACTCTCTAGCCCTTGCCAGCTCTGGGGGGCTGGGTCTGATTGCCTCAGCTCTGGCGCTCTAGCTCTGGGGCTGGGCTGGGTCGCTGGCTCTGGGTTTCTGGGTGGCTGGATCTGGCTCTGGTGGCTGGCTCTCAGCGCTGGGGATTTTTGCGCGCTGGTATAGGGATTTTCAGCGGGATTTTTAGCCTTGTTTTAGCTGGGGCTAGGGTCTTAATAAAACTAGGATTTCCTAGCAGGCACCCTCCCTTCCGCAAAAAATTAAATTTCTACAAAAAATGTCAATATTTGCTATTCTCGTCATTTCTAGGTATAGTTTGTCAATTTTATTAAGTTTATGTAAAATGGGCTGGCACAGAAAGAAAAAGATACTAACCAAAGAAGAGTTGCAGGAGGAGATTAAGGTAATCATAAAGAGTCTTTATGAGATACCTTCTATGTCTGATAAGTTGCCCAACTATATTTATAACCGTATAGAATCAGTAATTGAGTATGTCAAAGAAAAGGGCTGGTAGCAAAGAGTTTTCGCCTGAAGAGAAAGTTGAAATCCTGAAGGATATAAGTGTCATTGGCAATGTGTCAAAAGTGGCGCAAAAGTGGGGTGTATCTAGACAAACCATTTACAACTGGAAAGCGGAGCGCTCGAAGATAGATGATGAGATCATTTTAAGGGAGAATAAACCTGATCTGGACCATAGTAGCATACTAGAACTGGAGAAGTACAGGGACGTATTGTCCGACTTGGGTACGTTGGAGCAGCGCAAGGAAAAGATGTCGGCAAAAGTGGAGTTCATGCTGATGAAGATAACCACGCTACTAGAGAATCATCCAGACTTGGATGCGATACATCCTAAGGACTTGAGTAAAATCATGAAAGACTTGCATGACGTTCGTAAAGAGTTGAGTAATGAACCAACGATTATCATAGAGTATAAAAACAAGGTGCGAGAACAAACGTTGCAGGTTCTTCAGGACTTCCTAAACATGGATCAACTGAAGGAGTTTGCACAAAGAATGGAGGCGATAGAGGTAGACTATGAACTCATTTAAAGCGATACAACAAAGACAGTATAAAGAAGCCCAAAAGTCAGAGGAGTTATTCTGCAAGATTACAGGCGCAGTAAAGGGTACGAAGCAAGATGACTATAATCACATTGACGCTCGCATTGGGGATGTGACCTATGACGTTAAGGGCATTAAGGGGTGTCACAGTAAGGGGTATATCCTCGTGGAGTTTAGGAACGTTCAGGGTAAGTCTGGATGGTGCAGCCCTAATGGTGCGGACAAGATAGCTTTTCAATTTCATGGAGAGTTTGTTATCGTGGACAATAAGGCTCTGTATGGATACGTGCAGAAAAAGATGATCCCCAAAATAAACAATAAGAAAGGCGTGTTACGAGGCAATAGTCTGCATAAAAAATATGGATTCAATAACATTTCTTACACGCTAATGGGTAGGAACAATAGAAAGGACATTTTTGTATATATACCGAAGGAGGACTTGATGGAGCTGAAAGAGGAGGTATATACCTATGAAAATTAAGTTGTTCAAGTTTCCTATATTTAAGACGAACTTCTTTGTGAAACATCTGAAGTTTTGGAACAAAACAAAACCCTTTAAGTGTTTGGGTGTCGTGTCTCATGGCAGGAAGTGTGAGGTACAATGCACCCTGTGCAAGCGAGCGTATGCCCCAAAAAAGTAATTGGTCTGATTTATTGGTGAATGTAGTGGGTCACGACCCACCTGCTGATTCGTTAGAACTCAGGAACTCATTTATCGAAAACTGTTTAGCCGATCAAGATGGTCGTAAAGTGACCCAAGCCCAGATACACCTAGCTATGCAACAGGGGATTTATGATTGGGAACAAGAAGCCTTGTCTAAGAACGCTCGTCTTAATGGCTTGATTAGAGCGCCCTATAACACTGGTAAGTCCCAACAAGTGCCTATTGGGTTATCAGCCTACATGACCACGAGAAAACACGAGCTAGAGACATTGATTGTATCTGCTGACGGTGGAATCTCCACCAAAAGAATATTGTCTTTGCGTGCGCTGTTCATGAGTGATATGTACCGATACTGGTGCAGGGAACATAACTTCAATCCTGTTGAGTTTGACCGCACCGATACAGGTTCGACCCAACGCATAATTGTAAAAAGTCGTAACCGAACAGGTAATCCCACTTATGAGGCGTATGCAGTACTAACCCAAACCACAGGACAGCGTGCTGGTGTCTTGATTCTTGATGACGTGTGTAATGACGAAGATCGTATATCCACTGCTCGTAGGGAAACCGTATGGAACAAAGTATCTAACACATGGATTAAGCGTGTTCACGATAAAGGTATTGTTTTGAGCGTTTGTACGCCTTATCATCCGAATGATGCTAATAGTCGGCTTATGAAGTCGGGCATCTTTAACGTACTGCAAATATCGGTAAAGGAAGACAAGACAGGATACAGGGTAGAGGAATGGAACAACCTAAAGTAGTGATATACGCTAGATTCACAACAGATGTTGAACAGAAACAAGTGAACTCAGTTAAAAACAGAATTAACTCTTTTGTAATGATGATTGACGCAAAAGTCGTGAAACAATGTTGGGAAATAGTCCAGAAAGGAGCCTCTTCTAAAAAATTTGATTCTTTACTTGATGATTGCATTAAAAATAGATGGGGTATACTCACTTACGACCTTAGAACATTACACGAACACCGATCAGGTGCATTATCTATAGTAGAGGAGGGTGCCGAAATGGGTGTCCCCATCTTTTTTGTTGACGCAGAAAGTGCCTTTAAATCTATACTTTTTACATGAGAGAACCCGACAAGACATGGGACATTCCCTTATGGGAAACCAATCACAGTAAACAACGGCTACTCCAAGAAGAGGCGATGGACTTTCTGTCGTATAAGCTGGGGTATGAAATGAGCGAGGAAACAGATGACCCTACAAAGAAGGCTTATAAACACTTTGATGGATACAATCACTACCCTGATGGTAATCTTACGGCTCTTGACTACGATAGCGATAGTCCTGTCTGGCTTTGTGCTGATTTCAACAGGTCTCCTCATTGTTGGGCTTTGCTCCAAGTTAAAAAGGCTCGTAATGGTCTTAAGCAGTACATTATTTTCGATGAAATATTCTCCAAAGAGGCGCTCACCACTGAGCAAGCCCTAAAAGCAGTAGAATTACTAAAAAAATGGGGCATCTCGAAGGTTTTATTGGCTGGGGACAACACATCTAATCAAAAAAGTGGTAATTATGGTCGTGTAGGCAAAAATGATTGGGATTATGTGCGAGAAGTGTTCGATGCTAATGAAATTTCGTATAAAAACGAGCTGGACATCCAAAATCCACGAAGAAAGGTGCGTGTGGACAAGGTAAACAACATAATTTATGCTGGACTCAATGGTGAAAGGCGTTTATTGGTCAATACGAGGTGCGAATACGTTGTAAAGGACTATATGTACTCTATCGTGAACGATAAAGGGCTGAAAATAGACAATGGAGACAGGGGGCATATGTCAGATGCCACAGATTATGCTATTTGGCGTAATGAGAAAGGTAGTAACTCACCAATGTACGTGCTTCGCTAGTCTCTTTTTATAGCTTTAGCTCGTTTACCCATACCAACACGTCTCTTTTCACGTACAGCCTCAGAAGCCTTGCCTTTAGCCTTGAGTTCCTTCCAAGTAACAGGTGTTTCCTTGCTAATACGAACAGTAGGTCGACATTTTTTTACGCCCTTGAACTTGGCTGATCCACAGGGTGATCCATCTTGGGTGGTCCATTTTTCTCGCATCCATCGAGCAACACCCCTCTTGGATGACTTTCTGCCTGTATAAGTGCCGCCTCGTTTTTTGTACTCCTTCACGATCCAAGCTGATGCGTATGCACTAGGGAATATCTTAAACTTGCGTTTAGCCTCAGACTTAACTCGACTGTATAAGGCTGGTTTTGATGGTTCGTTTTCTGCCATAGATGAAAAGTAAAAGAAAATATCACTACAAATCAATACTTTAATTTAGTATTGAATCAAAACATAAATAGTAACTATTTTGTCACCATGAAAGATGTTAAAAGACTTAGCGGTGGTCGCATTGAATACAGAGGTCATACCTACTCAGGATTCAACAAACCTCGAAGTAGTTGGAGGGACACTAAAAAATTTGTAGTTTTAGCAAAGAAAGGTAACCAAGTTAAGGTTATCCATTATGGCGATCCAAATATGCCCATACGTAAAAATGAGCCAGCTCGTAGAAAGTCTTTTAGAGCGAGACATCGTTGTTCCACAGCTAAAGATAAATTTACGGCAAGATATTGGTCGTGCAAAAAATGGTAACTAAATAATGGCTATATCGCAAGAGCAGCTTAATAAAGACTTGAAGTTTGAAGTAAAACAGTTACATTCCGTTATAGAATTGATAACTAAAGACATTCAAGATATGAAAGAAGCATTGTTAGGTAACGAGTTTAATAAGGAAGGTCTCGTCTATAAAGTTGAAAATAACGAGAAACAAATTGAAGAACTTGTAAAGTTCAAACAAAAAATAGTAGCTTGGGCTACTGGCGCTGGCTTAGGGTCGGGTACATTAGTCAATGTATTAATGGATTTACTGAAGTAGTATGCCACTCAAAAAGGGTATATCTAAAAAGGTCATTTCTGAAAACGTAAGAAAACTTATTAACGAGGGTTACGACAGGCAACAGGCGGTTGCTATAGCCCTACAATTCTCTAAAAGATGATTGATTTATCTAAAATTTACTCTGTACCCAAAGATGTCGCTGAAGATATAGTGATGAAAGAGACTAGACATCCATATTATAGCGTGGTCCTTGATCGTGCTAAAATTATGAACAGTTGGTTTCAGGCTGAATACGATGAGTACACAGCCATATCTAGTACAGTATTTTCTGATAAGTCCTACATCATAGAGCAGTCCACCATTGAGTCTGATGACGAATACACAGAAAGACTTAAAAGGATGAAGTTATTTCCTTTGGAGCAGAAGTTTTTTGCTGCTCAACAGAGGATATATGACGAGAACAACGTCAACAGAATGTTTCCTGAAAACAAAGACTTTTGGAAGTATAAGTCAGGTAACTTTGATGACGCAGGTTGTTCCATTACTGAGTTCTATCGTGATAAGGTAATGTTCGTAAAAGAGGTGTTAGGATTTGGGGCGGTAGTTACCGACCTAATGATGGATAACGAAGGTGAGCCAGTCCTTGATGATAGTGGCAACGTAGTTCCTTATAACTTTGTTTTGCGCCCCCACGAAATATTTAACTTCCAAGTGAAACAGGGTGTATTGACGCTTTTGGTTACTCGCCAGATGTATTATGACGTTCAGAACATAAAGAAGTTTAAATGGACAGCTTATACACCTGAGTATATCTGCGTATATACTCAAGAAAATAACATGAAGCAAAAGGTGCTAGAAATAGACAACCCATTTGGTGAGGTTCCAGCTACCCTGTTAAAGGGGCAAACGGACGCTAACAGTTCTTTCGTGGTTGGTAAACCTAGAAGGTACTCTCTCAAGGGAATGTATCTTGCTTCATCTGAATTGTTCTATGACCTAAAGAAAGGATCAGAACTGTTCGGTCATCCTATACCTGTTCTTACAGATTCAATAGTTCGTAGCTTAGCAGGTGTCGCTGATGATGACCAGTACGACTCACGCACAATCAAAGAGGGTGTGGGTATGGCAATCATCATACCTGACGAACAAACGATACCAAACAATATGTTGTACCAAGCCGATATGCAGGGCTTGCAACATCTCAGGGATGTTATCTTTGGCGACCTGATGTCATTGATATTTTCTATGGCTATGGTTCGTGACAAGTCTCTTGTTAAGAGTAACGTATCTGGAGCAGCTAAACGTTTTGATAATGTAGACGAGCAAGGATTATTAGCATCTACGGCTATGGACATGGAAATGATTGAAAATCAAGTACTTAGAAGAATGGCGAGAGTTCGTGACGAGGACTTTGAGAACTATATTGTCACCTACAGCAAGCACTACGACTTGTCTAGTGCGGACGAAATATTCTCAGATATTACAGAGGGTATGCAGTACAAGGCTATGCCTCTGCCATTACTTGTTAAGTTGACAGCAGAATACATGAGAAAGCGCTCTATGCCTCAAGAAGATATTGAGGAAGTTACCAATTACTTCAAGGAATATGGTATGCCAAAAAGTTCTGCGGATTTACGTAATTTATTAGATATATTACCTCAGGAAGAACTTGCAAGACAAGTTCAACTTGGTATTGAATCAAACAGTGAGCAATAATTAACTTATAACCATTATGAGTGAAGAAAACATAGAGCCTGTTGACGCTCCTGAGTCAACAACAGAAGAATCAACTTCTCAAAATGTAGCACAGCAACCAGAGTTCGATAAAGACAAGTTCTTTAGGGGCGCTTACAATGAAGGTAAGGGCAAAGTCGAACGTGATATGATAAATAAATTCTCTGAAATCTTAGGTAATGATGTCAATACTCTCGATGATGCGTTCTCTTTATTGTCAAATAAAATGCAACCTGTGCAAGAGGATAAGGGCGAAGCAGACCAGTTGCGAGAATTGTTGCAACAGTACCAACAAGAAGCAGAAGCCGCAAAAGAGCAACTAGCGATAACTCAAATGGAGAGCCGCATAGGTTCCGAATTTAAGGCAGCGTTTAGTTCCTTGCAGCAAGACAGTGAGTTGACGCTCAAAACAGATTACATAGAACAACTGTTCTACAACGAATACGAGATTGAGGAGAGCAACGGTCAGTTTTATGCCACACGAAATGGTGTGCCTGACTTAGACGTTCAAGGCAATAGAAAATCGGTAGGAAACTCACTCGTAGAGTTTGCTAAACAATTTGCAAAGCCCAAGAAATCGGGCGTGGGTGGAGCTACTGGTGGAACTCCATCTAGTGACAGACCTAGTAGAGCAGAGTTTCAACAACTTGTACGTTCTTCTAGTCCAGCAGATCGAAGCAAAGCTGAGCAGCTTTATGCTGCTATGAAGCAAGCTGGCGGTTGGGCTGAACAAGCATAAATTCATCTTATGGTTAGGCAAAACCTTAATTGTCATGTTCTGGTCATAGCGACCCAAAAGCTAAATATAATCAAACATTTAATTTAACTTTTATAGAGACATGGCAATTAATAGTAATTTTTCCATTTACGAACCAGAGGCGTTTGTTGAGGTTGCACTAGCTAACCAGTATCCAAACCGACCAATGGTATCCAGCGCTGTTACTAACGTAGCTGGCGCATCCATCGAAGGTCTAGTTGCAGCACGTAACAAGACTGTAAGTATAACTCGTGCAGTAAAACCATCTGGCGCACCTACTGCGTACACTGGTAGCTATTCTTTAGGTACACCTGATGCTAGTGAAGAGCAGTTAATTATTAACAAGCACTTCTTTAGTGGTTTCAGTATTGACAAAGCAGACCAAAAGTTTGCACTTCCTGACTTAGTACAACAGCATTTTGTACCAAGACTACATCAGCTTATTGACCAAATCAATAGTGACGTTAAGGCTGAAGCTAGAAAAGGATTTGAAGTAGCTTTCGCTGATAACAACACAGATTCTACTGTTATGGATACAAATGACCTTGCAGAAGCACGAAAAATCATGGCTTCTCGTAAGTTTGTATCTGACAACATGAACATGGTTATTGATCCATTTGTAGAGAAAGATTTGACTACACTGAATCTTTTCCAAAATGCTAATACTCGTGGAAACAACGAGATTCAGCTATCTGGTATGATGGCTCAGGCTTATGGTTTTAACTTCTCTGTTGATAATAACGGAAGCGCCCATACAGCAGCTACTGTAACTGATGCTGTTCTTGCAGCGGCAGAAGCTATCGGACAAACTGCATTAACTATCGACAACGGTAGCGGTTCTGCGGCAACTGTATCTTTAGCTGAGGGTGACGTTGTTACTTTCGGTTCTGCTAAAGGCACTGATGACTTCTACGTAGTTGAGTCTCAAACAGGAACAGTTCTTACCTTAAAAGAGCCATTACGAAAAGCACTCGCCAACAACGCTACTATCAACCCAGTTGATATTGCTTCTGGTGACACTGGTCGTGAGCAGTTCTTCTATGACCCATCTTCCCTTGCCCTAGTTACTGCGGTTATGCCTTCAGTAGATAGCGGTTCAGGATCAGGTGTTCGTAGAGCTGCAGGCTTCGAGCCAATGAACAATGTGAATTACACATTGACTATCGAAGAAACCAAGTCAGGTGCTGACATACTTATTGAAGTTCTTTACGGAACTAAAGTATTCAGAGGAGACTTAGGTGGTCGATACATTCGTGGTAATGTAGCCAAAGCCTAATTTTAAAGGAGAGTCGCATTGTGCGGCTCTCTTTTTATTATGATTAGCCTAGAAAACATAATGGACTCAAAAGTAATGATCGGTATGTTCGGTTTAGTTTCGAGCATCACCCTGCAACAAGTATCTACAGTAATATCTATACTTGTAGGTTTAGTAACTCTTGGTTACATGACCATGAAATGGTATTATGAATGGAAAAGAATCAAAGGTGAAAAATAATGGCGTTTAGCAGTCTTACTCTTACTAGAAACAATATTGATGCTTTAGAAGAGCTAACGTTTAAAGGTATAAACGTGACTGCTGGCACTACAGCGCTAAACCTATCAGAAAAAGATAATCTTATATTAGGTAAAGCAATCAAACTCCTTAAAACGGATATTCTTGACAATTTGCGTGAATACATAAATGACTCTACCTACGCTACAGAGACTGCGTTGTTAGATGCTATTCATGGTGCAGATTCTGAAGAACTTCTCGTTGATTTATTAACATACAAGTTCTTAGAGTTGTGGTTTGCTCAAGACGCGACTCACAAAGATAGTTACTCTTTTGCTAAGGCAGGCAAGTACTATCAAATGTATAATCAATATTTAACAGCTAACCTTAGAAGATTAAGTGGTTTACTTACTAAACCCAAGACAACTCCTAGAGTTAGATTCATGAGTTTATACTAATGAATTTAAGTAAGATTGTAATACAGGATATTAAAGATACTCTCAGTCAAGGGAATATGAAGCCTATATTAGAGGCTACTAATAAGCTGTATAAACAATCTATGGAGCAGTTAAACCTTGAGGCGAAGAATCCAGATGGAAAAGTAAGAAGTAAACTTAATACACAGTACGCCAAGAAGAAGTCTAAACAAGGTGGCGCATCAACTGGTTTTGCTAACTTTGTTCTTACAGGTAGAGCAAAAAAATCATTAAAAGGAACGGTTGCTACTTCTTCTAACACTTTGGATATATTTTATCGGTTTACTGATGATAAAGCTAACGAATATATGTACATAAATGAAGTTCTTGATCCTTATAAAAAAGGAAGAAGGCAGTTCCCTTTAGAGGTAGATAGTAAGTCCAAGAGACAAAAAGAAAACATAACATTTGTAGGTCAGATGATTGGGTCATTACTAGCAGCAGATAGAAGGATAGTAATTCATGAAGATGATAATAAGACATTAGCATAATCATAATGGATAGAAACGCAATACTTAATGGATATGTAAATAATTTTAGTAGCTACTCATCCTCTGACTCAAGACCCAATGTAGAAAAGGTATTGAAATTTAGTGGGAATAATTTGGATATTAGGAGGCGTGGTGATATAATTAAGGAAATTGTATTTTTTAGTCTAAACAGTGCCTCTACTCAGATAAGGGTTGAAGATGAAAAACCAGAAGAGTTGGTGCAATCGTTTCAGGCTAAAGTATATGTAGATCAACCAGATACTCACAGTGGAAAGGATAACGCATACGACAGGATGTTAGAAATTACAGATCAACTCATTGATTGGGCGGATACAACATCTGGTGGAAGTATTACAAGTGATGTAGAAACAATATCTTCTACTGGTATTGACTCAATAGATGAGGAAGATGGTTATTTATCAACGAATGTAAATTTTGAAAGTATAATAAAAATAAGATCATAAAATAATGGCAAAACTAATATTTACTCATGCTGAAATCCTTACCTCTGGCGGTTCTGCTATAGGTAGTGGGGGCACTAACATCAGAAACATAACAGTAGAGGGCGTGGAAATAGGTAATGAGCCAGCTACAGTAGCAGTAGAAAATAACAGAGAAATAAACGAATCTTTTACAGGTCGTATTGTTATTAGGACTACTGATATAAACTTTAAAGAAGTAAGTGGGGCAGGTCAAACTGGCGCAATTCTTAGCAGTGATTATGTATCTCCAGATGGAGTGCTTCCACTAGAAGCTAAACTAAAACTTCATGGAGCTACAGGAACACATGACATAACAACTGATGTTGTTTACATTATGGGTCATGAAGATTTTAGTAACGGCAGAAGAGAAACTGTATTAACAGCTCAAGCTGCTGCAATATCCAACCTAAGTTCACTCGTTGTTGGTGACGCTTAAAATATAAGGAGTAGCCATTATGTCAAGATTACTATTTAAAAAAGCTGAAGTTTACGATAAAAATGATAACAAAAGAGGAACCATAGAAAATATAACCGTAGAAGGGTTAGAGGTTTCTATGACGCCTGAAACAGTTGTTGTTGAAAACGAGCGAGAGTTTTTTGATGCTTATACTGGTCGTGTAGTTATCAGAACTCTTAACACTCATACTAGCGAAGGTACTACTGCTAATTTTAAAATATTAGAGGCTGGGGCTGGCAAGATAGCTGCTACAACAGAGCATATACATGAGTATATATCTTGTGGTGGTGAAGACGTAAAAGAGGCGTATATAAAACTAATTGGTAAGGGTGTAGACGTTACTTTGGGTGGTACCAGTGGTGCTAATTTAACATTCATACAGGGTTATCAATCATTTGAAAACGGAAGATTAGAAACTGTACTGGTAGCACAACTTCAAGATGTAGACAGTAGAAAGGTGTTATTCTCTGCAGCTGGAACTGCTTAATAAATAGGAGTAAACAACGATGTCCACACAACTAACTAAATTAGCATTGATAAATATTGCCACTGATGGTAGCGGCAATTTAAATGCTCTAAGTGAAACACAGACATTTTCTGTTGTACAAGATGGTGCTGCTGAGGCTTCAAGGCAAGTATTAAGCATAGAACCCAACACAGTAACAATAGAGAATGAAAGAGAATTAATAAATTCTAAGATTTATAACATTCTTATATCTGGATTTTATTCATCTGCATCTCAACAAACTCAGTTAAGAACTTGGGCTAAAAACCAAACAAGCCTATTCTTTTCTGGATTTGGATTAGATGGATCAATACTTCAGGGTGAGGGAACCCTCTCAATGGCTAGGGGTTTTGAAAACAGATTGTCATTTAGAATAAGCAGTCCTAGAGAAGCGACAGGTGGATATGTTTCTGCTACAGGAAAGCATACATCTGATTTAATGTATTCTCAAAATGGATTGTGTTTATTTAAATGGGCAAGAGGCAACACTGATGACGCTGCTGGATATGAATTTGGAGGATCATCAAGTAATATAGATGCTTTAACATTATTTAATACTAGTGATGAAGATCAAAGAATAAAAACTACTGGAGCCATAACATTCGAGAGATTGATTCATTTTCCTTTTCCACTTACAAAGCTAACTGCTTTTGTTAGTGTAATAGAGGCATCAGAATCAACTACAAACTTAAGTATAAAGGCATATAATAGTAGTAATAGTGCATTAGCTGGAGCAGCTGATGACTCAGGTTTTGATACACGAGTTGGAACTGCAACGGCACTAAACGGAACTGGAACCAAGTTTTACTCAAGGGTTCTACCAGCAACTACTGAATATATAGAGGTGGTTTATACTGTAGCTGGTACAGACGATTTTAAAATAAAACAACCAACTCTTCAAATAATTAAAGGAACAGCAGTAGCTGGTGATTACAATTTTGTAGAGTTCAACACATAACCCTAAAATAAAGCGAGCGATTTATGGGACGTATAACAAAAGTAAAAGGCGAATTTATGGGGGTTGGTTTTGAAGTAAAGCCTACCCCTATTCGTTTTGATAAGGTAATAGAAGATCGAAGGCAAATGCTTTTGAACTGGTATAAAGAGAAACATCCTAAGACTCACAAAAAAATAATTAGTGACACTGTTTCTTTTGAAGATTATAACGCCAGTGACCTTGAAGCTATAAATGGATGGCGTATGGATGAAGAGTTTCGTGCAAAGTATTGCAAATTTACTGCCGAACATTGCATGAAGCTAGAGATTCCAATCAAAGATGATGTATGGAAGTCTGACGAATTAGAATTAGGCACGATTGAGGAAGCGTGGGATTTTTTTACGAACAGGCGACAAGTACCTTTGGATGGAGTCGGAGTACTTTAGAGTCATTAGACTTGCTCGCGCCTAATGACCTAGTGGTTGAAGTTGGCGGTGCATACACATATTATTGTTATGTACTTGCCGACTTTGATCCATTGCGAGCGAAGAAACTTGAAGCCGAATGTTCTGTAGAAGATATAACCAAAGCAATGATGGCTCGTGAGGCTTATCACAGACCATCTGATGGATAGCAACTATGCCTGAGTTAATTTACGATATAAAGTTTAAGATACACTCTCCTGAGAGTAATGTAAATCCTAAAAAATTAACTAAAGAGATACAGGAGCTTCAGGGTGAGTTTGATAATCTTGGTGACTCGAATAAAAATCTTAGTAAGGGTCTAGCCACATCTAATCAGGCTCTTTTTTCTTTTAGTGATTTAGTTCAGGATTCAGCTCAGTTTAGTCAAGGGTTTTCGCAGGGTATGCGAGCCATTGGTAACAACGTTGGTTTTACTGCTGAGTTAATAGGTAACCTAAACAGAAGGGTCACCGATCATAATGACGCTCTTAGCGAGGCTGAGATAGCTCAAGGTAAAAGTAAAAGCACTATAGGAGAACTTGGAAGGTCATTCAAGGGAACTGGTGGTATTATTCTTGGTTTAAATGTGGCTGTTTTGGCTACTCAATTTGCATTTGAGGCTTTAGATAAAAAATTAAAAAAACTTACAGATACAGGTAGGGCACAGGCAGATGCTTTCTCAGAATTAGCTAAATCATTTGCTGATTTTGATACTGATGCTCCTGATCCGTTTGGGATAAGGGCTAGAGAAATAGAGATTAACTTGTTAAAAGAACAAGTAGGAGAGTTTGAAACTCAAACTAAATTATTTAGGGAAATGTTAGATGAGCTGGATTTGCCAGTTGCATTAACTACCCCATTAGGCAACACAAACTTGCCTTTTTTAGAGGAATTTATTAGAGAAAAGTTTCCTGTAGCGTTTCTTAAGATGTCAGCATCGTCAAATGAAGCTGCTGGTAAGTTAGTTACATTAGGTGAGAGATTAGAAAAAACAAAACAAAATTTAGATGCAGCAACATTTGCTCAAGATGCGTTTCAAAAAAAGATAAATGAGAGTGACTCTGGGTTAAAAGGTTTTGTTGAATTGACAGGAGAGCTTGAGAAGGTTCTTCTTCAAGAAGCTTTAGGAATGCAGCTTACAACAAGTAGTTTAGAAGGTTTATCTGAAGCTACACAAGAACAACTAGATTTAGTTAAACAAACAGGTCTAGAAACTCCAGAACAAATATTTACGGCAAATCAACTTATATCGCTTCAAAAACAACTCAAAGAAGCTATTGATAAAACCAATAAAAGCAGAGAAAAGGAAATAGAGCAACTTACAAAAATATTTAGAACTGCTAATGATAGAAGAAGTTTAATAAATGAAAATATTAGTTTACTACAACTTGAATTAAAAGCTGCTGAAGAAACAGATAAAAGAGCAAAAATACAAGCAGAAGCGGAGCTTGAAAGACTTGAAATATCCACTGACGCAGCAAGAGACGCTTTTGATGCAAAACAACATTTTATGGATGCAGGATTTACAGCAGCTGAAGCCGCAACCTTAGCAGCTGGTGAAATAGATGCAATTAATCAACAGGCACAATTAAAAACACAAATAGCTAATGCCGAAGAATCTTTAAAGCTACAGAAGCTAACAGATGAAGAAAATAAAAAACAAGCATCAGATGCTCAAAAAGATTTACTACAAGCAAAGGATAATGCTAATGCTCAACTTAGGGCAACAGAGGTTGCGCTTCAGGCACGATTGCTGGACATCAAAGGGGCAGCAAATGAAAGAGAGAAAAGTGACGAAATTGCATTTTTACTTTTTAAAGCAAATCTCAGGGCTATAGATGCAGATGAGACTCTTACTGCTGAAGAAGAAGCAGCAGCTAGATCAGTAGCGAGTTCTAAATTTATGATAGCACTTGCTAAAAATGAATTAGATGAAAAACGCAGAATAAATAACGAAGAAGTAGAAGCAGAAAGAGATAAACAAAATAGATTAGCGCAGATACGTGATGAGGCTAACGCAAAGCTTAGAGTTAAAGAAGCAATGAACAAGCTTAAGTTGCTTCAGTTAGAGGATGTCTTTGGGGGAAAATTAATTGATATATTTGGAAATCGCGTTAAATTAGAGGAAAAAAATGAAATTGCTATTGATGAATTACAGGACAACCTAGCAAGGATAAGAGCTGATAGTTCATTAAGTAGGGAAGAAAAACGACTTGCAATAACAGAGGCTGGAATAAACGCTACTACAGAGATGTTTAATAATGAAAAAGAAGCATCAGAAGGAGCTGCAAAAAATCTAGAAGATACGATAGATATAGCTGGTAAAGCTGCTAATGCTTTTATTTCATTAAGCTCTCAAAAAATAGATTCAGATATAAAAGAAGCAAAAGCAAGAGGTGCATCCTCTAAAGAAATAGAGAAATTAGAAAGAAAAAAGTTTGAATTAAATAAGAAGGCACAACTAGGGAATGCCATTATAAATACTGCCGCAAACGTTATTGAAGCAAAGCCTCCTTCCCCTAAGGCTTTAGCAGCAGGCGTTCTAGGGGCGATACAAATAGCAACAATACTTAAAACAAAGTTTGGTGGTGGAGGTGGTGGTCGTTCTTCTTCAGGAGGAGGTTCAGGCAGTGGCGCTTCTCAAGGTGTGTTTAACACTAGCGGTGGAGATAGGCAAACAAGAATGAATAGACCGTTATTTGCAGGTGAGGCTACCTCGTTTGTTCCTAGGGCGCAAGGAGGGGCGCAACGATTTGCTATAACAGTAAATAACACGTTTGACGAGCAAACTGCTGCTAGTGTTGTCCATGATGGAAACGAACAAAGAAGAGAGGGAGCTGTATCAGCTACATAAAGCATGGCAAATGTACTACCAGAAACAAATCCAATTACTGTTACTTCTACTGCTACCCTTAGCGGCAATAAGTCCTTTGAATTGTCGATGATATTCACAGACAAGGTGGGGAATACCACTCAGAGCATGACGGGCACGATCATGGACATTGGTAATATAACGATAAGAGTTGACGAGCAAGAGGATACAGATACGCTTACAAATTTTTTGTATAATACTGCCCAGTTTACTTTTACCATGCAATCTGATTTTGTGAACAGTTCAGGCTCAAAGGTTTCTTTTGGCACGTACCTAAACAAACTCACGTTTACTGATTTAATACAGATTGAGATTAAATACGCTATAAGCGGTGGGTCTCTACCGTCTACACCAGATATATTCTTAGCCAAGAAGTTAGACGTTACCTATGATGAAATAAAGAGAGTGTTTAGCGTAAAAGCATTTAATGCTATGAAGTTTGTAAATGCTATTACTGCATATAATCCAGACAGCGATGAGGTTACGCTTGTGTATGCAGGCAATACCTATAAAGGATTGACAGGGAAGGACTTGATAAAAAACTATATTAATACATTAAGCGCATCTACTACCTCTAG
>Ga0181369_1000062_pt1 | contig 27146 bp, 10 predicted proteins | sample LowvirmetaG_8_FD_130088 | JGI IMG/M metagenome (GOLD analysis project Ga0181369, IMG submission 130088) | Marine viral communities from the Subarctic Pacific Ocean - Lowphox_04 viral metaG | ecosystem: Environmental > Aquatic > Marine > Oceanic | place: Subarctic Pacific Ocean | collected... | reverse complement strand
TTTTTTTTGAAATCTATGCCGAGGGTCGATATATAAAACGAACCCCCAAAAAGGAGTGATGCAAAAATTTTCCCCAGATAAATTCTATCACATATACCTTCGTGATGAGTGTGTGGTTTCGTGTATTACTGAAGAAGGATTCAGTGAGACATGGACGACATTAAAGGCGATGGTAGGATTAATGAAGACTGAATATGAGGAAGATGATCTTTCATATGAGATGGTGAGCAAACCGACCATGGATCTTGAAGAATCATCTTATTGACAAAGATACATATACAGACTATAATTGAATTGAGTTACACAGACTTATGGCTAAAGGATTTACAGTAAAAGCATCAAAGCCCAAGAGTGGAGTAAAGAAGACAGATACACCTGAATGGGATTATGATGCTATCAAGGCAAGGATGCGTGGGAAGACAGTTGTATTTTGTCTACCAGGACGTGGATGTTCATATACGTTTATGAAGAACTTCGTTCAGTTGTGTTTTGACATGGTACAGAACGGAATGAGTATTCAGATCAGTCAGGATTACTCATCAATGGTAAACTTTGCACGTTGTAAGTGTTTAGGTGCTAATGTACTTCGTGGACCTGATCAAATTCCATGGGATGGTAAGTTAGGATATGACTATCAGTTGTGGATTGATAGTGACATTGTGTTTAACACAGAGAAGTTTTGGCAGTTGTGTGATGTAGCATTACCTGCATCAGCAATTGATGAAGAAGGTAATGAGATTGAAGGAGCAGACCGTCCGATTTCTGCTGGTTGGTATTCCACAGAAGACGGGAGAACCACCTCAGTTGCACATTGGTTGGAAGAAGATGACTTCCGTAACAATGGTGGTGTAATGAATCATGAGATGGTTGATAGTATTCAGAATCGTAAGAAGCCTTTTACTGTAGACTACACAGGTTTCGGATGGGTAATGATTCGTAAGGGTGTCTTTGAGAATAAGGAGATGAAGTATCCATGGTTTGCACCGAAGATGCAGGTGTTTGAATCAGGAGCTGTTCAAGATATGTGTGGAGAGGATGTTTCATTCTGTTTAGATGCTATCGAGGCAGGTTATGAGATTTGGTGTGATCCTCGTATTCGTGTGGGTCATGAAAAAATGCGTGTTATTTAATAGGAGGTACAGAGTATGGCTAAAGTTAAGAAGAGTCTGTTAGGTAATGTGTTTATTGAATCACAACCAAAAAAATCCCGACAAGGATCGGGCCAACATACAAAATACGCGGCTACAAGTTCCAATCATAAGAAGAAGAGATATAGGGGACAAGGACGATAATCAACTAGACCCTTCGGGGTCTTTTTAATGCATAGATATATTAACTGAGGATTCATGTATGGCATGTCTGATTGCTAATCTACCTTCGACTGAAGTATGGGTAAGGAAAGAATATCTTACGGACCATCAAAGTGGTCATGGAGAGTTTGTAAAGGGTGTCTGGGTGTCATGTAAGTCCATCCCAGGACGTGCATTTTACTTTGAGACATACCTCCCTGAATATGCTGCAATGTATGATAAACTACCAATCAGTGCCTTTGTATCAGATCCAGAGACACCAACACCTGATATGAACCTACCGAACCTACAGTTCTGGAATTGTATGGACTATGGTGTAGTAACTGTTCAGAAACAGTTTATTGGTAGTATGGATTATGAGCTCTATACAAGAGATCATGGTATTATGAAAGGAACATATATTTGTACCTTAGATAACTACCACCAAGATCCTGATACAATTGATTATGCGACATCAGAGAATCCTGCAGAACATAAGTCACATAATCTAATTGAATTAGAGAATGGACAGTATGCATTGTATCCAAATAATAGAATGCGTATCTTTGATAACAGTTTGACACCTGAGGATCCAAAGATACCAGACTTTAAAGTATCAACACAATACTATTCTGTTGAGAATGGTTTTGAACGTCTTGGTATGGGACGAGAAGATGAATACTTCTGGAAGACATCTAAGGAACGTAAGGAAGAGGATACTCTCAATCATGATCCATAGATAGTAATTATATTCTAAGTAAAATGGAAGACAATCTGTTAAGAGAAATTAATAACGATAGACAAACACCAAAGAACAAAAGGATTGTAAATGAGGATGGTTTGTTTGAATCTGAAGAGGATTGCAGTGATCCAGATCATGTGTGTAAGTGTGGGCAAGAAACTCTATCAGAACACACATAAATAAAGCAGATTTGTAGTATCAAAAAAGGTGCCAGCAGAAAGAATTAGCAAAGCTTTCAGAGATATAAGTGCTTCATTTCAGATTAATCCTCTGAACTATGACCTAATAGCACTTCGCAATGAGAATGCTATTGCAAGATCTATTCGTAATCTTGTGTTAACAGTTCCTGGTGAAAGACCATTCAATCCAGCATTAGGTTCTGAAGTTTACAGATTATTATTTGAGAATTTTGATTTACAAACTGCTTTTGCAATTCAAACTCAAATAAAAAACACGATTAGTAACTTTGAACCAAGGGTCAGTATTGACTCTGTTACCGTGACACCTGACATTGACGCTCATGAGTTCAACGTGACAATTACATATAATATTGTTGGTATTGAAGCAGAAACACAACAACTCCAGTTCGCATTAGAACCCACTAGGTAAGATGCCTTTAGTAAATTTCAGTAATGTCGATTTTGATGGTATTAAACAATCCATCAAAGATTACCTTAGAGCTAATTCTAATTTTACGGATTATGACTTTGAGGGATCAAACCTATCGGCTATCATAGACACATTAGCGTATAACACATATATCTCTTCATACAACGCCAATATGGTGTCGAATGAAGTGTTTCTTGATAGTGCGACACTGAGAGAAAATGTTGTATCGATTGCAAGAAATATTGGATATCTTCCTAGATCAAGGAAATCAAGTAAAACTAATATTAGTTTTTCAGTTGATGTATCATCTTCTAATGTTTCAACTCTAACACTCAAAGCTGGTCCTCTAGCATTGAGTGCTTCAAACTTCAATAAACAATCATTTACTTTTTGTATTATGGAGGACATTACTGTCCCCGTTGACTCAACTGGTACAGCTGTATTTGATGATATCAATGTGTGTGAAGGTTCATATTTAAATTCAGTATTTGTTGTAAATTCATCTCTACCAAATCAAAGATTTGTATTACCAAATTCTGGTATCGATACTAATAATATTAGAGTACTTGTGAGAGATTCCTCCACATCTACCGTTACAAGAAAATATACACAATATGACAATTTAATTGGTGTTGATACGGATACACCTCTTTATTTTTTAAGAGAAACTGAAGCAGAGAGATATGAATTATTATTTGGTGACGGTGTGTTTGGTAAATCTATAGAAGAACCAAATCAAATTGAAGTTACTTATTTGTCTTGTAGTGGATCAGTAGCAAATAATCTTTCCAGTTTTACATATATTGGATCACTTATCGATCAAAATGGTGCTACCGTTACTTCTGGAATTTCTGGTTTAACAGTTAATAGTGTTTCAAGTGGTGGAGCGGAGATTGAAAGTGTCGAATCAATTAAGAAGTTAGCACCTAACATCTATTCATCCCAAAACAGAGCTGTAACATCAACTGATTTTGAAACACTCATCCCAAGAATCTATCCCGAAACCGAATCAGTATCAGCATATGGTGGGGAAGAAACTGATCCACCACAATATGGAAAAGTCTTTATCAGTATCAAACCATATAATGGTGTCTTCATATCTGACGAGGTAAAGAGAAATATTCAACTCGAACTTAGAAAATACTCTGTAGCTGGTATTGTATCAGAAATCATTGATTTGAAGTATTTGTTTATTGAAGTTGATACTAATGTCTATTATAATTCCAACCTAACATCAGGGTCATCACAAGTAGTAACCTCGGTGACTAATAATATCACAAACTACGCTAATTCTACTCAGTTAAATAAGTTTGGGGCTAGATTTAAATATAGTAAATTCATTAAAGTGGTTGACGATAGTAATGAATTCATTACGTCGAACATTACTATAATTCATATGAGAAGAGATTTATCACCTTCTCAAAATCAGTTCGTAGAGTATAGTATTGGATTTGGAAATCAAATTCACATCAAGAGTCAAATTGGTTTCAATATTAAGACTTCTGGTTTTACCGTAAGTGGAATTAGTGGAACTGTTTACATGAGTGATTCACCAAATGCGGATTTGAGAACAGGAACAATTTTCTTGTTTAGATTAAACTCACCGACTGAGCCAGTTATTGTTAAGAGGAACATCGGAACTATTGATTATGTCAAAGGACTCATTAGTTTGAATCCGTTAAATGTGTTATCAACAGAAGTCGTTCGTGGTGCTCCTCTCATTGAAGTTTCAGCTTGTCCTTATTCAAACGATATAATTGGTCTTCAAGACCTCTATTTACAAATGGATCCTTCCAGGTTAAATGTAACTCCAATTTCTGATTCAATCTCTTCAGGAAGTGATGTATCAGGTGGCACCTACACCGTATCTTCAAGTTATTCAAGTGGAAGCTTGGTTCGTGGTGATGGAGGGCACTCTATCGTCTCATCAACAGGAACATCTGTAAATAATCAAAATGTTTCTAGATTGAATACAACCAGTGTGTCTACGACCGCAAGTTCTGGTTCATCCGGTTCATCCTACTAAGATTGTAAAATAATGTCAATAGATAGAGTCAAATTTCAAGATACAGTTGCAAGTCAACTTCCATCTTTTATAAGAGAAGACTTTCCTCTTCTTTCAGAATTTTTGGAACAGTATTATGTTTCTCAGGAAACTCAAGGTGCCACACTTGATCTGTTGCAAAACATTGACAAGTATGTAAATATAGACAACCTTACCAATTTAGTTTCTAATGCTGAACTGAGAAATGATATTGATTCTGTAGCTAAAGATATTGTTGTAGAAGGTAATACTGAGGGATTTTTAGATAGAAATGGTCTCATCAAAATTGGTGATGAGATTATATTATATGAAACAAAGAATAATACTACATTCCAAAATTGCCATAGGGGATTTAGTGGAATCAGTTCATATACATCCAATGTTACAGATAGATTAACATTTGAAAGTTCTACCATACCAGATGATCATTCATCGGGTGATGTAATTCAAAATTTAAATGTTTTATTTTTACAAGAGTTCTTTAGAAAATTAAAGTCTCAAATTAGTCCAGGATTTGGTAATAGAAATTTAAAGACAAATCAAAAGAACTTCATCATCAATAGTGATAGTTTTTATAAGACGAAAGGAACAGACTTATCATATAAGATACTTTTTAAAGCTCTTTTTGGTAAGAGTGTTGACATTATTCGTCCGAGTCAATTCCTTTTCAGACCATCTGATGCATCATACAGTGTAACTCAAGATATTGTAGTAGAGAAAAAAGTCGGTGATCCACTAGATCTTCAAAGTCTTACACTTTTTCAAGATTCAACTGGTTCCCGTGGAACGATAACTCGTGCTGCTCAAGTTGATTATGGTAATGGGGAGTATTATCAACTTAGTATTGATTTCGGGTATGATAGAGATATTAATACTAATGGTTCAATATATGGAAAGTTTGAATCAAATCCCAAAACAAAGATTTTAACACAGGTTGCATCTGGTTCAACAATCATTGATGTCGATTCAACACTGAGTTTTCCCAAAACTGGAAAACTTGAAATCATTGATATTGATGGTAATGAAATAGAAATTAACTATGGTGGAAAGAATTTAAATCAATTTTTAAATGTTGATCCTGTTCCAAATACATTAGTTGAAAAGACCGATATAAGATTAGACGACTATGCCTATGCATATGTCGGTATCAATACTAGTGAAGAAATAAGAGTGAAGATTACCTCAACTTTGAAAGAGTTGAAGGTAGAATCAAACAATTATAATTACGAAAAGAACGATATTATTAATATTCAATCTATGGGAATTGAAGATAAATCTATCAATTCATCAGAATGGATAAACAATACAAAATCTTATTACAATATTTTATCTGTTGAAATAACTGATGTTCTTGAGAATAAGTACTCTATTAACACATATGATAATCATCATATGAGTCCTGGATACAGAATTGTATTATCTGATAATTTTGACAATACTGTCAATGGTGTAATTACAAGAGTTACTTCTGAAAAAAGTTTCGTTATCAAGGCTTCTATTAAAATAAAAGTTGATAATACCTGGAAGTTTGAAAATCAAATTATTAAAACATCATCTCCAAATTATAATTTTCTTGAAAAGTATATTGCGAATGTACAAGACACATATTCCAACTTTGATGGAGAAATTATTGTCGCATCGAATTCAATCCCAGTTTATGAAAACACACCACTTGACCCATATAATAAAACATTAGAATTCTCTGGTTCGGCTTCATCTGCTGGTACAGATATTATTGATTTTGGAACCAATCACGGTTTCTATACTGGTGATGCTATCTTTTATTCCGCAGGAAGAATTACAACTGATACAACTAATGAGTTTGATTCTTCAAGCTACACTACGATAAGTAAATTTGAAGGTTTGGATGAGGCTGTTTACTATGTAAGAAAATACAATGATACTTCAATAAAATTATCAAGAAGTAGAGCTAATTTATTTCAGGACAAATATGTAACTTTTTCTGGAACAGTAGTTGATAATAAATTCACTTATTATAATTTCTATCAGAAACCTCTTGAACCACAAGGTATTTTCAGAGAGTTTACAAAAACAGTTGATGAAGGAGCTGGAAACTTCATAACTGCACCTGGTTACAATGGGATGTTCATCAATGGTGTTGAAATTCTCAACTACAAATCAGATGATTCAGTTTTCTATGGACCAATAAAAGGATTAACGGTAACAGGTGGTGGTTTCGGATATGATGTAATTAATCCTCCAGAGTTTGTCATTAGTGATTTGGTAGGTACTGGTGCAACTGGAACAGTCGCAGTTGAAGGTAATCTTGAAAGAATTGACATCATTGATGGTGGTTTTGATTTTAAGACCACACCAATAGTTAGTATCAGTGGTGGTAATCCTGACAAAGACGCTCAAGCTGTAGCAAACCTCATTGAAGATGTTTATGAAGTTAATATTAATACAGAAGTTAACGGAAATATCAATCTTACAACTGATGAAATTGGATTCAGCACATTCCACAAATTTAGACAAGATGAGGAAATAATTTATAACTCAAGGGGAATGAAAGGTGTCAGTGGCCTATCTACAAATTCTTCCTATTTTGTAAATGTTGTTGATAATTTAACCATAACACTTCATAACAATACGACTGATTCTCAAGTTGGTATCAATACTGTAGATCTTGTTAATTATGGACTTGGTATTCAGAGTATTAAGACTGTTGAGAAAAAAAATGTTGTAAGTAGTATTGTTGTTACTAGTCCCGGTTCTGGTTATAAGAATAAGAAAAGAAAGATTGTATCATCTGGTATTTCGACTGCTTCAAATAGTTTTGATATCAAAAATCATGGGTACAAAACCGGAGAAATTATTAGATATACTGCTGGATCAAGTTCAATATCTGGTATTGTAGAATCAAAGGATTATTATGTAAGAAAGATTGATAATGATACGTTCTCACTAAGTGAGGTCGGTGTTGGTAATACCAATTTGAAATATTTCTTCAGTAGAGACATTGTTGTTGATATTGAGAGTATTGGTGAGGGAACTTTCAACTATAAACCCATCATAGTTACTATTGATGGTGTTACTGGTATAGACAGTCGTTCTGGTCAGAGTTTTCAGTGTCAAATTCAACCAGCATTTAGAGGATCTATTGATTCCATTGACCTGACAAATGAAGGTAATGGGTATGGCACATCGGACATTCTCAACTTTAATAGACAACCTGATTTTTCATTTGAGGGTGGCAATTTAGCTCAAGTTCAACCTGTTATTAATAATGGTAGACTAGTTGATGTGGTTATTACCAATACTGGTGGTGGTTACATTTCTCCACCAAACTTGATTATTAATGGTCCTGGAAAATTTACCAAATTAACTCCAATTATCAATGATGGAAAATTAACTGAGGTCAAAATAATTAATTCTGGTTTGAATCATATTGATAGTCAAACTACTATCACAGTTCAAAACCCAGGTACTAATGCCGTAGTGGAATTTGATGTCAATGAATGGAATATAAATCTTTTCTCTAGAAACTTTGAAAAAATTACTAATGATGATGGAATTGTTGAAGAAAATATTAGTGGAGATAGCACTCAATATTGTCATATCTATGCACCTAGAAGTTTAAGAGAGAACACCTATGTTCTCCTTAATAGTGGTGAGAAATTCTATGGAATACAAGATTTAGAAAGAATTAATGGGTTGGAAGTTTCCAATACATCACACTCACCAATTCTTGGATGGGCTTATGATGGTTCTCCAATATATGGTCCATATGGTTACACAGATCCAGACGGTGGAATTATTAAACAAATAAAGTCTGGATATGAATTGTCTGTGGATACTACAAATAGACCATCACTTAGTATATTCCCTGAAGGTTTCTTTATTGAGGATTATAAATTTACTAATGTTGGTGATCTGGATGTTCACAATGGAAGGTTCTGTGTAACCCCCGATTATCCTGAGGGTATATATGCTTATTTCTCTACTTTCAACACTATTGTAGACGGTTCTGGACCCTTTAAGAACTACAAAAGACCATCGTTCCCATATATCATTGGAAACTCTTTCTATGCTAAGAGAAATGAGTTTAACTATAAGAGTACATCTAATCAAGTAGATTATGATATTCAATCTGATAAGTGGTTCAGAAATACATCAACTTATAATACTAATAATACATTCAGTGGATATGATTATATCTTTGATTCAAATAAAATTAAGAAACAAACAATTAATATAACGGGGTCCTCTCTTGGTTCTCTGAATGAGATTGGAATTTTTACTGGTGGTCGCAATTATCAAGTTAATGATAGATTGGTATTTGAGTCTGAACAAGATGGAATAGAAACTAGTGCTCAAGCTAAAGTTTCTCATGTTGAAGGTAAAGAAATTGACACGATAACTGTTGATTCTACTGATATTACAAATATTGAATTTACTAAGATTTCTAATCAAAATAAATTTATTGGATTTTCCACTCAACCACACAATCTCAAGAATAGAGATCGTGTTAATGTTAATAACCTTTCTTCATATTATAAGAATTTTGACAGTAATTATCAAATTGGTGTCAGAACTGAAACTTTTGTAGTTACATTAGGTATTGGTTCTACATCTGTCACTGGATTTACCACATATTTCTATGCTTCTGGACTTCTCGGTTATCCATTCATAAGACCAAATGATATTCTCGGAATTGGAACTGAGAAAGTAAAAGTTTTGAATATTGATAGTGAAGCAGAAAGAATTCGTGTTCTCAGAGCAGTAGAGGGTACAGTTGGAATTGCTCATACTAATAGATCCATTCTTTTTGAAAATCCTAGAAAGTTTACAATTAATGTAGGGTCAATTACCACTGAAAAGTATTTCAGAGTTAATGATGAGTTTTACTTTGATCCTTCAGAATCTGTTGGTGTTGGTACAACATCAGGTAATGGTGTTGGCACTGTAGTAACATTTAGAAATCCAGGTGTTGGTGCATCTTCAATCTTTATCCCAACACAGGCAATCTATTATAAAAATCATGGTCTAAAATTCAATGAGAGAGTTGACTATTCCACTAATAGTGGATCATCTCTTCAAGTTTGGAATGGTTTTACATCTAATGGTTATGTAAATTTAACTGAGTATGATACTTTATATGCTACTCCAATTGACAAAAATTTGATTGGTATTTCATCCCATAAGGTTGGTCTTTCAACCCTCACAGGCGAATATGTTGGAGTTGGAACTACAAGTGGTCTCTTCTACTTCAATAGTGTCGGAACTGGTGACTATCATAGTCTCAAAACATCTAGAATTGATGTTCTCAGAGGAAGTGTTAACACCAATGTCGTAACTGTATCTACGGCTTCAACACATGGCCTTTTGGTAGATGATGATGTAAAGATAACGGTCAAACCAAATACTGAACAAGTTATTGATGTAAGATATAATGATTACAATAGAAGAATTGTATTCAATCCAATTGGATTTACTTCTGAGAATGTTAATATTCAATCAAATTTAATTACCATAGCAAATCATAATTTTGTTGTTGGTGATAAAGTCATTCATACTTCTGATGATTCAACTGGTGGTCTAGTTGATAATAAGATGTATTATGTTGTCCCATTTGATAAGAATAAAATTAAACTTGTTTCTGAAAAGTTTGAAATCAATAAGGAAGAACCGAGTTTCATTGATCTCACTTCTGGGGGAGATGGTGGCACAATTTCAAAGATTAATCCTCTTGTCGTGTCCAGAAAAAATAATAATCTTAAATTTGATTTGAGTGACTCATCACTTTCTTTCCTTTCTAATGGCGTGAGTTACCCAGCTTTCAAGATGAGTGTTTATCTTGATGAAAAATTTAATAAAGAATTTTCAACAACCGGAAAGAAAGAAGATAAGTCTTTCGAGGTTACTTCCTCTGGATCAGTTGGTATCACTTCGACTGCAAATCTTACAATTGAAGTTACTAATGATGTTCCTGATAGACTGTATTATAAATTTATCCCAGTTAATAAAGATTTCAACTTTGAATCAAAAACTGGTATTGTCATTGATGAAGGTTCTTTCTCACCATCTAATCAAATTAATATAGAATTAAGTAAACTTGATGGAGAATATAGAGTTACTGGAACTAGTTCTACCACATTCTCCTATCAATTGTTAAAAGAACCAGAGGCGACAACTTATACAAAATCAAACTCTGTTTCTTCTTACATTACTAATTCAAATGTAGCATATGGTGGAATTGCTAAAGTTGATTTGACCTACCCTGGTGTCAACTATTCCAGAATACCCAAAATTAGTAATGTTATCAGTGGTATTGGTACTGATTCAATTCTTGAGCCAAAAAGTAATAAAATTGGTAAAATCCTTAGAAGTAGATTTGATTCTTACAACATTGGATTTGATTACCCAACCGATGAAACTCTAAGACCTGTAGCTAATCTTCCAGAAGTTCTGGAGATGAAATCACTCAACTCCTTCGAGTCAATTGGTATTAGTTCTTTTGGAAGAAATTATCTAATACCAGCAAAACTTGTTGTTATTGATGGTTATACTAATAAAATTCTCCCTGAAGTTGATCTTCGTTATAAGCTTGGTGATACCAAAGTGACAATCTTGAACAACACCACTGGAATGTATGATATTAAACCTAAAATTATCCCAACACGAAACACAAATGGTGTGGGGATTTCCACAATGTCATATGATAACTCTACCAAAACTGTAAGATTATATCTGGATCAAACGTTTAGTACATCTAGAGAGTTTCCATTTGTTGTTGGTGAGAAAATCTTAGTTGAAAATGTCAACATTGGAACTGGTTCCAATGGAGTTGGTTACAATTCTGTAGACCACGATTACACTCTTTTTCTCGTAACTGCAATACTTCCACAAATTGGTGGTTCTGGAGCATATATTGAATATAGTTTGTCTAGTGTACTTGAGGTTGGTGAGACCCCAGGTACAGTTCAGATAGGAAATGCAGGTAGGGCTATCCCTGAGACTCACTTCCCAATATTTGATGTCTCTATGAAGACTAATGACTTTTTAATTGGGGAAACAGTCACTAGTGGATTGTTTGATGAACTAACTGGTGTTGTTGAATATTGGAGAGGTGATTTTGAACAGATCAAAGTAAAAACGCCTAAGGAGTTCCCAGTAGGATCAGTCATTAAAGGTGGAAGTTCCAAAACTCAAGCTGTTGTTGTTAATAAACTCGATTTCAACGCTGAAATTACAACTGGTGTTGGAGCTACAGTTATTCGTGGTTGGCAGGATAATGTTGGATTTTTGAATGACAATCTTCAAGTTATTCCTAATAATGAATATTATCAAAAGTTCTCCTATTCACTTTCTAGTGGAGTTCCATATCAAGAATGGGAAGGACCAGTCAGTGATCTCAATCACACTTCTGGTTTTGCTAAATTTGCTGATTATCAATTGGTAAGTGAAGAAACTGATGAGGGTGACGCCATTGTCAGACCATCTGATTCTAATATTGAAATTATTGTTGATATTATCGGAGAGGGTGACTTAAATTGTGTTTATGACTTTGACTTTGTTTCTGAGGGAACTCAATTTGTTAATGGTAAAATGGTTTCTAATGAAATTTTCTTTGAGAATAAAATTCTCACTGATTATTTCCAATCAATTGGAAACAGAGTTCTCTCAATTGATGATATTAGCGTATACTTTAATAGTAATGAGAGAGCTGAACCTTTTGAAGATGTATCGTCCTATGATCTTAACTTCGTCTTCAATAAAGTATTCACTTTCGCGAAAGATGATGTTTATACTGACGAAAGACAGTTTAGTATCGTAAATATACTTCAAGATAGCATAACTGGATATGTAAATGAATATGCTACTGTTGAAACATATCCAAGACTTGGTTTCTATGATTATTTGATAAGTGGTGATAAATGGGATTTGACATTCAACCCAGTTAAGTTTGAATTTAATTCATATGATGTATCAAGTGTATCTATCAGTCTTCTTGATAGTATCACTGGTATTGGATCTACACAAATAGGAGATATTGTTGATTTCACTAGTAGTCAAGTAACTATTCCTGGATCTGAGACAACAATTGCTTCTTTCCCAACAACAAATAGAGCAGCTAAAGTTTTAACCATGGTTGAGGCTCAGGCTGGTATCAACTCTGGTGAATATCATGCTGTTGAGATGAATGTTATTCATGATGGTACAAATGTATATAATGTAGAATATGGTGATGTTCACACCAGTCCTCTAACAAATTCTAGTGGTTCTCTTGGAACTTATCGTTCTTTCATTGATAGTGGTCTTGTGAAGATTAACTTCATTCCAGACAATGCTGCCACACATGAGGCTCAGACTTCATTGACTGTTTTCTCTGGTATTGGAACAACTGCTGGAAACTTTGAAATGAATGTTTCCACATTGAAATCTACTTTCACTTCAATTGGATCATCTGGTTCACCAAGTGCTGTTGCTATTTCAACATATATTGATCCATTCAGTGCATCATATAATGTAGTTGTTGTCACTGACACAACAAATAATGACTATGAGATGTTTGAATGTGTTATTTGTAATTCATCAACAAATCAAAATATTACTGATTACGCAAATGTCATAACGGGTTCCTCCACTCTTGGTTCAGTTGGAGTTACTTCTGTTGGTTCAAATATTAACTTAACTTATACACCAATTGCAAGTGCCAATGTAGAAGTTAGAACTTTTGGTATTGACTTTAAGACCTTTGATGGTAATAGCAATACCAATCAAATAAATCATAGTAATGTATTTGTTTCTTCCAATAAAGGTACATATAGAGGAACAAAACTTGATCTTCTTACAAAATTTGGTCTCAAACACGATGGACTCGATATGTTTGAGAGAGATTTTGATGGAAGTGACTCCGATATTGTCAATGTCACTGATGGAACCATTTCGATTCCAAATCACTTCTTCGTAACTGGTGAAAAGATTCTTTATACACATGCTGGAACTGGAACAACAATGACTGTTGGTATTGCATCAACAACAGTTTCTGGTATTGGTTTAACTGATAAACTTCCCAATGAACTTTATGTTGTTAAAATCGATGATGCTAGATTGAAGTTTACTGATACATCAGAGAAAGCTAATAGATTAGTTCCAGAAACTTTTTCAATTAATTCTCTTGGTATTGGTAACTCTCATGTATTTACTGCTATTAATCAAAATGCGAAAGCGTTAGTAGCTGTTGATAATAGAATTCAAGCTCCTGTTACTGGAACTGCGGTCACAACAAACCTAGATCAAAATATAGTATTTGATACAGTATTTGATGTAACCGGCATAACATCATTTGCATCTCAAGACATTATTAGAATTGGTGATGAATATATCATTCTCACCGATGTTGGTATTGCTGGTTCAACAAGATTTGGTTGTAGAAGAGCTCAACTTGGTTCTACTCTTGAAGAACACTCTAATGGTTCTCTGATTACTAAAATTTCTGGTAATTATAATATTGTTGGAAATACCATCAACTTCGCTTCGGCACCACATGGCAATAGACCATTAAGCACTACATCAGCTGCAGATCCTGATTCTAGAGATTGGACTGGTATTACAACTTCTTCTAGTTTCCAAGGTAGAACTTTCATGAGAAGATCTGCTATAAATTCTCCAAATGAAACATATTTAAACAATATTGTTTTTGATGATGTATCACATGATTTTAATGGAATCAACACTAGCTTCACTTTAAAATATGACGATAATAACACTGTTGGTTATTCAACAGATAATGGTATCATCCTTATCAATAATATTTTCCAAGTTCCTAAAGGAGCTGTGGTTGGTGATGGAATTTACGATATTGAAGAATCCGCAGGTGTATCAACGGTAAGATTCAGTGGTATTGGTATCAGCAATGGACATGATCCAAATGATAGTAATATTCCAATTGGTGGTCTAATAGTTTCGGCTGGCACAGTTAGTGGATTTGGATATCAACCATTGGTAGCCGCTGGAGGAACTGTCTCAGTTTCCGCCGCTGGTACAATCACTGCCGTGAGTATTGCTAATAGTGGTTCTGGATATAGATCTGGTATTCAAACAGTTGTTAATGTTGGTGTTCAGACTGATGGGGAACCAAGTCTCCACTTTATCGGAACTGCATCAATCAGTGGTGGTAACATCGTTAGTGTTGCTATCACCAACCCAGGAACTGGTTACACTGGAACTAATCTACCAGAAGTATTGTTTGATGATCCACTTCCATACTTTAACATTCCTGTCCAATACAGTTCTTCTAGTGTCACTGGGGTTGGAAAAAGTGCAACAGTTAATATTGTTGTTGGTCAAGGATCTAGCGTTATTGACTTTGAGTTTAGGTATGGTGGATATGCTTATGGTGAAGGTGAAATATTGACTGTTCCTATCGGAGGAACTACTGGAATACCAACTGATACATCAGTATCATTTGAAGAATTTCAAATTAGTGTTGATAGAGTATTTACTGATAATTTTAGTGGCTGGTCTGTTGGTCAATTACAAGTTCTTGACAAGTTTGATGATTTGTTTGATGGGTCTACAAGAGATTTCAGATTGAATTTAAACAGTGAGGCTATTTCTATTCAAGCTGGCCCTGGTTCAAAAGTTGAAGTTGATCAAACGCTCATTATTATAATCAATGATATACTTCAAGAACCTGGTAAAGGTTATGTGTTTACTGGTGGTAGTACTGTAGAGTTTTCCGAACCTCCAAAGATTGGAGACACTTCCAAAGTTCTCTTCTACAAGGGTAATGGAGATGTTGATGTTGTCTTTACCAATGTTATTGAAACAATAAAAGTCGGCGACAACCTCAATATTGATAATCTTCCACCTACCCAAGGCACCATCTTCGATGAAGATATCAGAACTGTAACTGGTATCAATACCCTTGATTCGGTTGAAACTAATGTTTATCAAGGACCTGGAATTACAAGTGACAGAAGTGTCTTGAGACCTGTGACATGGTGTAAACAAACAGTTGACAAGTTTATTAATGGAAAGGTTGTTGGTAAAAATAGAATTAGCTATGAACCTCAAATATATCCAACTTCTTATCTGATTCAACCTGTTGGTCTTGGTTCTACAGAAGTTTATGTTGATAGTCTAAGACCTCTCTTTGATTCCAATAATGAATCTCAAGTTAGAGATTTCCAAGATTCCATCACAATCACATCACAAAATAATATTGTTGGAGCTTCTGGTACGGCTATTGTATCGATTGCTGGAACTATCTCCAGTATTTCAATCACTAACGATGGTCTTGGATATACTGTAGCACCCACAGTCACAATTGGATCTACACTTGGTGTTTCCACAATTGCAACAGCAACGGCTTCCATCTCATCTGGTAAAGTCACATCAGTCACCATTACCAATGGTGGTGTCGGATACACTGGTTCACAGGTTCCTATGGTTCTATTTGGACCACCAACAATTAAGAAAGAAGAAATTGATGTATTGTCCTACGAGGGTGATTTCGGAACAATTGTTGGTTTTGGAACTACAACTATTGGAAGTAGTGATAATAGAGTGATCTTTGATCTCTTTATTGATCAGGGTTCATTCCTTAGAGATAGTGGTTATGTTGGAACAGCAATTACTGTTAGTGGAATTTCAACAGGTGATTTCTTCACCACATTCAATACTGGTATTGGAAGTGGAACGATAGAATCAGTTACAAATGATCGTTCAAAAACTATTGGTATTACAACTACCTTTGCTGACAATGTCTGGATGGTTAGGGATCACCAAACAATCACTACTCAAGTAGTTGGTATTGGTACTACGGTAGTAAAACGAGTATTCTGTAATGTTTCTGGATTGAGCACTGTAACTTTCTCAGGAACTGATATCTCATTTGATTCTACATTATTCACTTATGATTCACAATTGATTGAAGTATTTACTGGTGGTATTTCATCTTCATTCAATTTTGGTAAATTCAGTTGGGGAAGAATTGGTCTAAATGCTAGATCGATTCCCAAAGAGTTTGACTCTTACAACTTCGACGGATATGTTGGCATTTCAACAGCTGGAATTGTTCAAAGAACCAATCCACTGAAGTTCGTTAACTATATTGAAATTTAATTCTAAATAACTAAACGGGAGAATCTGTAAGTGTAATGGCCAAACTAGGAATTAGCACGGGTACAAACCCGAATGACGGATCTGGTGACAGTTTGTTAGCGGGTGCTGTAAAAATCAACTCCAATTTCAATGAAGTCTATGCCGCCATCGGCAATGGATCCACAGTATCAACACCTGTTACCAGTATCACAGCTGGTGACAATATTATTGTTAGTGGTTCTACTGGATCCGTTACAATTACTGGTATTGGAACAGCAGACATTGATACTGATAGGATAAATGTTAGTGGTGTAGTAACCGCTAGTAGTTTCAGTGGATCTGGTGTCAATTTAACTAATCTTTCATCATCAGCATTGGTGGGAACTCTTCCTGCTGTTAGTGGGGCAAACTTAACAGGAATTGCAACTTTTATTGATGCAGGTGCAAATATTACCGTCACAACTGGTCCAACTGGTGTTACAACAATTGCATCTAGTTCTGGTTCGGGAAACACATCAAATGTGAGATCCAATACCTTAGTTGTTTCTGGTGTTTCTACATTCACTGGTAATGTTTCTTTCGCTTCTAGTGCTCTCTTTGGTGATAGTGATAAAATTCTGTTGGGTGCAGGTAATGATTTTGAAATCTATCACAGTGGTTTTAATAGAATTGTAAGTGTTGGGGTGCTTACTATTGATTCAGATGATAATATTAACTTAGATGTTGACGATACTGTAAACATTAGAGGTGGCACAGGTAGTAATGAAACTCTAGCAAAATTTGTTACAAACGGTTCAGTAGAACTCTACTACGACAACGCCAAGAAATTTGAAACCACTGGTTCTGGTGTAACTGTCACTGGTGGGGTTGATATTACTGGGAATATAGATAGCACTAATCTTGAAACTGGTACTGGTTCCCTTACACTAGGAAATTCCTCATCACAATTTGATATTAGATTTTCTCCATCGAGTGGATCCAGTCCTGCGATTAGATATAATGTCACTGATGGTATATCAATATACGGTAGGTATAATGGTGGTGCAGATCTTCTCGAAGATGTTAGATTTGGAGATCCTAGCTATTTCAAAAACATAATACCAAAAGCTGATTCAACATATAACTTAGGTTCAAATAGTACCAAGTGGGCAACAGTTTATTCTGATAACCTTAATGTTGGTACTGGTGCTAGTATTACTGGTATTTCTACATTCTCTGGTGATATTAATTTAAATGCGGCAAATATTGTACTTGCGTTGAGTTCTGGATCTAGTGATGATAGATTAAAGTTTCATACTTCTGAAATTTATCAAGATACTCTTGCTTTCAGAATTATTAGTAATACTGGTGGAATTAATTTAAGAGGTGGATCTACAAACTCTTGGACAAATGCATCAGGAGCTGAAGAATATATCGTTGCTACTGAAAATGGTTCTGTAGATCTTTATTATGACAACTCCAAAAAACTTGAAACCACTGGTTATGGTGTAACTGTATCTGGTATTGTTTCTGCTACGTCATATACTGGTGATGGTTCAGAATTAACAGATGGTAAGTGGACTTTGGGTGCTAATGGTACTAGTGATTATACATTCACTGGGATTGGACTCACACAAACAACCAATGACCCAATTTTATACCTCGCAAGAGGTAGAGTTTATGAGTTTGTAAATTCAATGGGTGCTCATCCATTTGAGATTAGACAATCTGCAGGTGGCAGCGCTTATAATAGTGGTGTTACCAACAATGCCGTATCAAATGGAACATTGAGATTTGAAATTCCATTTGATGCTCCCAATACACTGTACTATCAGTGTACATCACATGCTGGAATGGGTAGTACTATAGTAGTCTATCCAAATACTATCTAATTATACCTATAAATAACAAAAAAGTCCTAATAAAATGGCAGCGATAATTACTGATCAACTTCGTATTCTGAATGCTAAAAACTTTGTGGCAGGTATTCAGTCCTCCACAAATTCTTATTACGCATTTATTGGGCTCCCAAACGCGACTAGTTATCAGTCTGATTGGGACACTAATCCACCTTCACCAAAAGACAATCTCAATGAGTCTAATGACTATTGGGATACGATGTTGGCATTGAAAAAGATCAATACTTCAGATGTTAGTCAAGTAATTAGAAAAAATACTTGGTCATCTGGTATAACTTATGACATGTGGAGAAATGATATCAGTAGAGATAAACAGTCTCTCCCATCTGGTTCTTTTGACATTTATGACGCAAACTACTATGTGATGAACTCTGATTATAGAGTTTATATTTGTCTATTCAACAACGCAAATCCTGAAAATAATTTCCAAGGTAGTCCTTCTCTTGACGAGCCTACATTTACAGACTTAGAACCAAGAGCTGCTGGTTCAAGTGGTGATGGATATATTTGGAAATATCTTTATACTATCAAACCAAGTCAAGCGATCAAATTTGATTCTACAGAATACATTCCAGTACCATCAGATTGGTATGATGTTAGTAGTGATAATGTATCTGTAAGACAAAACGCTTCCACAAGTGGTCAACTTAAAATTGTGACCATAAGAAATCGTGGTGTTGGGTTAGGAACAGCCAATATTACTTATACAAGAGTACCAATTGTTGGTGATGGTAGTGGTGCAGAAGCCACTGTAGTTGTGAATAACGATTCAAAGATTGAATCTGTCACTATTTCTTCTGGTGGTTCGGGATACACCTTCGGAACACTTGATGTTATCTCTGGTGGTCTTCCAGCTGGAACCACACCACCTGTTTTTAATATAATTGTTCCTCCAAATGGGGGTCATGGTTATGACATTTATAGAGAACTAGGTGCATTTAATGTTCTGACATATGCTAGATTTGAAAATGACACCAATAATCCAGATTACATTACTGGAAACCAATTTTCAAGAGTTGGATTAGTTGAAAATCCACAGTCATATAATTCATCTTCTCTTTTAAATATTGATAAAGCTAGTGCAGTCACTGCTTTGAAACTTTCTGGTATTGGATATAGTTCAGCTGTCTTTACACCCGACTCATATGTGAACCAATCTATTGGTGTGGGTTCAACAGCTGTTGGTAGAGTTGTTTCCTATGATTCAACTACTGGAGTCTTAAAAGTTTGGCAAGATAGAACAACGGCAGGTTTCAATAGTGATGGTTCTTTAGATTCAAATCCAATTTACGGATTTAGAGCTAATAGATTTACAGCTGATATTGGTGTTAGTGGATCCTTTAATGTTGTAGGTGGTTCAATCACTCTCGGGATTGAAACTACTTTTACAGGTATATCTACGGTAATAAATAATAGGACATATTACTTGGGTCAAAGTTTCACTTCTGGTGTTGCACAACCAGAAGTGAACAAATATTCTGGAAATACTATCTACGTTGACAATAGACCTTCTGTCACAAGATCTTCATCCCAGAAAGAAGACGTAAAGATCATCTTGCAATTTTAATAAGAAATCATGCCACAGGAAACTAACCTCAACGTTGCTCCTTATTTTGACGACTTTGATCCGCAGAGTAACTATTATAAAGTTCTTTTTAAGCCAGCTTACCCAGTCCAGGCAAGGGAGTTAAATAATCTCCAATCCATCCTTCAAAATCAAATTGAAGATATGGGGACTCACTTCTTCAAAGAAGGAGCCAAGGTTATTCCTGGCCAGTTGACTTATCTGCCCAATTTTTATGGAATTCAGATTAATTCTGAATTTTTAGGTATTCCTATTGATCTTTACCTCAACCAGTTGGTTGGTAAAAAAATAACTGGTGCATCTTCTGGAGTAACTGCTAAAGTAGTTACATATATTACTGATATAGAGTCTGAGAGAGATGTTTGTACAATATATGTTGACTATCATGAGTCAAATACATCTGACAATTCTACTCAAACTTTCTCAGATAATGAAGTTCTTCTAACTTCTGATAATATTAATTATGCTTCAACATTTATTGCTTCTGGAGAAGGTTTTGCTAGGACTTTAAACGAAAACGCCAACGCTACTGGTTCTGCCTTTGCCTTAAGTAATGGTGTTTACTTCCTCAGAGGATTTTTTGTTGATGTGGAAGATCAAATCCTCATTCTTGATCAATATAACAATAAACCTAGTTATAGAGTTGGTTTAAATGTTACCGAAACTTTGATTTCGGCTGATGTTGATCCAACATTGAATGATAATGCTAGAAATTTCACTAATTTTACTGCACCTGGTGCTGATAGACTCGAAATTACTGCATTTTTAGCTAAAAAAGAAAAAAATGATTTTAATGATCAAAATTTCGTTCAATTAGCAGAAGTTCAAAATGGTCGTCTAAGAGAAACCAATACTGGAACTGAGTACAATATTCTTGCAGATGAATTAGCAACAAGAACATTTGATGAATCAGGTCATTATTATGTAAAAGAATTTGTAACGACTGTCAGAGAGAGTTTAAATAGCGGATACGGAAATAGAGGTATCTATAATCAGAATCAGACCACTACAAGTGGACAGACACCTTCTGAAGACCTTATGGTCTATAAAATTGGACCTGGAAAGGCGTATGTTAGAGGATATCCTATAGAAACCCTTGGTTCAACCTTCTTGGATTCTCCAAAAGCAAGAACAACTAGAGATGTTAAAGGAAAATCCATCACTTTTGGTTTTGGACCAACATTTACAGTCAATAACGTTTCTGGATCACCAACTATTGGATTTGACAACACAAATACTTTAAGTTTGAGAAGTCAAAGAGTTGGATCCGCTAGAACTGATCTTGCTGGTGATGAAATTGGTGTTGCTAGAATTTATGATTTCTCTTTAGAATCTGGTTCTTATGATGCTACCAATAAAAATATTAATAAGTGGGAATTATCATTATATGATGTACAGACATATACCGAAATAACAATTAATGAAGAAATTGACCTAACCACTCCAACATTTATTGAGGGTAGTTCTAGTGGGGCCTCTGGTTTTATCAGATATGATGTAAACACTGGAACAGCAGCTACTGTTTACGATGTTAAAGGTCAGTTCTCAACTGGTGAAAGAATTACCTTTGATGGTTTAGATTCCACAAATAGAACTATTACCAATATTACAAACTATGAAACTTCTGATGTTCAATCAGTTTATGGTATTGTAGGTACTGCTGGGACATTCACAGCTGATTTGATTCCAACTGATGCTGTCACTATTGGTATTGCATCTATTACCAAAGGGGATGTAGTTACTGGTGTTTCTACAATTACAAATCCATCACTTTCGTTCCCCGGTATCGTAACAACTGGAAATTTAATTCAATATTCTGATTCAAATTTAACTTTATCAACTCTTTTGAGAGTATCTAGTGTAAATACAAATTTTATAAATGTTGTTGGTGTTGAAACTGTTACAGGATTTATTGATGGTGGAGTTCCAGATCGTAACATCGGTGTCACAAATTTGAAAGTGGTTGAATCTCAGACAACTCCCACTTCAAAAAATGATAACTTGGCGGATAATGAGTCTCTTTTTTCAATTTTCCCAAGAAAATTAATTTCCAATGTAGATATTACAGAATCTGATTTGATAATTAGAAAACAGTTTGATGTAACAGTCACTGACGGTTCCACTGGAGCTGTCAATGCTGATACTAATGAAGTGTTCTTATCTTTTGATGAAGAAAGATATAGTTTAATTAATGATGCTGGAGAAATAGAAGTTCTTACATCTGATAAATTCACATTCGATTCTGGCAATACTCAACTTACACTTAGTGGTATTGCCAATGATGGTGACTGCAAATTAATCACAACACTTCGTAAGACTAATATCACTCCGAAGATCAAAACCAAGAATCTTGCAAAAAATATTGTAATAAGAAATTCAAATGATTCTGGTTCTGGTATTGGGGGAACCACTCTCAATGATGGTTTAACTTATGGTACTTATCCATATGGAACAAGAGTTCAAGATAAAGTCATTTCTCTCAACGAACCAGATGTTATTTTGATCTACGGTATCTTTGCTGGTAATGGTTCGGATTCAGATCCAGAATCTCCTTCAATGACTGTTGGTAGTATGAATGGACCAACTAACACCACAAATGATTTGATTCTTGGTGAAGAAGTCATCGGATCAATAAGTGGAGCAAGAGCAATTTATGTTGATAAGAGATCAGATACCTCAATTAATTTTGTTTACGAGAATCTTTCCAAATTCCAACCAAATGAAGTAGTTAATTTCCAAAAATCTGGAGTTAGTGCTGTTGCTTTAAATGTTGTCATTGGAAGCAAGAATATATCTTCTGATTTTGACTTCTTCAGTGGTCAGAGAAAGTCAATCTATGATTATTCTAGAATCAGAAGAAGAGATGGTGTAGGTGTACCCAATACAAGATTGAGAGTTTATTTCATATCAACATCTTACAATACTTCCGATACTGGTGATATTACAGTATGTAATTCTTATAGAGATTTTGATTATAAAACAGAAATCAATACTATTTCTGGTGTCAGACTTACTGATATAGTTGATGGTCGTCCTAGAGTTTCATCTTTCTCTGTAGATACTGCAAATACTAGGTCACCATTAGAATTTTTTGGTAGAACTTTCAATGGGGGTCAACATAGTTCTAAGAATGTTTTGGCTTCCAATGAGTCAATTACAGTAGATTATAATTATTATCTCCCAAGAATTGATAGAATCTATCTTGATAAAAATGGCATTTTCCAAATTAAGAAAGGTTCTCCAGCTGACAACCCAGTATCACCAAAAGGTGTTAACGGAGCAATGAATATAGCTGATTGTTATGTTCCAGCTTATACTTTTGACGCTAGTGATGTAAGGACTACCTTTATCAAACATAAGAGATATCAAATGACTGATATCTCTAAATTAGAACAAAGAATCAAAAATCTTGAGTATTATACTTCATTGAATCAGTTAGAGACAAGGACTATCAATCAGTTTGTTCCAGACGCTAATGGTTTGAACAGATTCAAATCTGGTATCTTTGTTGATAACTTCTTAAGTCTCAAGTCTCAAAATGTTAGTATTGGTGCTAAGAATTCTATCGATAAAACACATGGTACTTTAAGACCTTCTCACTATACCACTTCAGTAGATATGGTTGTCGGAAACACAACTATTGCTGGTATTGGAACAACAACAAAAACTAATCAAGACAGTAGATATGCTGATATTCTTGGAACTGGGGTGAAAAGATCTGGCCAAATGATCACTCTTGATTATAATGAAACATCAGACCCTTGGCTCAGCCAAGGATTTGCTACGAGGTCTGAAAGTGTCACTCCTTTCCTTGTACGTTTCTGGCAAGGTAATATTTCCTTTGAACCAACTGTTGATACCTGGGTTGATGTCAATCAAATGAAGGCGAGAGATATCATGATGGAAGGTTCATTCCAAGGTGTAGCTGAAGCTATACGAGCTGAGATTAAGACTGCTGATGATGGAGCAAGATCTGGTACAGCATCAGTTGTCTGGAACTCTTGGGAAACCACAGGTGTTGATGTTTCACTCGATTTAAATACGAGACTTCATGAAGATATAAACAGCACATTTAGATCTGGTACAGAGGCTGAATTCCGTGAGTTGTTTGACGCTACTCCTGAAAGAATTGAATGGCACATTGCAAAAAATAATGGTGCTCCATCAACTTTCCGGGTTGAAGAAGTAACCACAGACACAAGTATCCAACTTGATAGTTCTGCTGGTGTTGAGCTCAGTCAAAGAAGAACAGGTATTCAACAATCAATAACTGAAGAGATTGATAAGCAATCATTCGGAGACAGAGTTGTTAGTCGTGAAGTCATTCAGTTTATGAGATCTCGTAATATTACATTTACGGCTAGAAGTCTGAAACCATTCACTGAGGTTTATGCTTTCTTCGATAATGTTGATGTTAATAAGTATTGTGTACCTAAACTAATTGAAATTGAAATGGTCTCTGGCACATTTGAAGTCGGAGAGCTTGTTAATGGTGTCATGGGTGAAGACTATGATCCATCTACAACAGGAGAAGACAATAGTGGGTCCAGTGAGTCTATAGAACCAGAGATTTCGTTCAGAGTTGCTTCCGCCAATCATAAGTATGGTCCATATAACGAGGCTACTGACTTTTATAACGAAAACCCATATATTTCTTCAACGGGTACTACTAATAGTGTTGAATTTGGTAGTATTAATGTATCTACAACTACTGCTTCTCGTGAACAACTTCCCGATAGTTATACAGAAACAACGACTGTATTGAATGTCGATATGGCTTCTTTAGCTGATCAAAGTGAAGTTGAATATTCAGGATACATTGCTGAGGAAATGATACTTAAGGGAGCTAGCAGTGGAGCAGAAGCTAAAGTTACCTCAAGAAGACTTATCACTGACAGAATTGGCACACTGATTGGTTCTTATAGAGTTCCAAGTTCCGATGATCCTTCAGCTCCTACCTTTGAAACTGGTAGATCAGTATTGAGACTCACTAGTAGTGATATCAATAGTAAAATTCCTGGTACAGTTACTACCTCTGCCGAAGATATTTTCTTCTCAAGGGGTGATCAGGATACTACTGAACAAACAACACTATCCTTGAGAAACGCAAGAGTATCTACTCAAGATGCTACTCCCGAAACAAGAACGATTAGTGGTGACGCATCTGCTGATACTCTAATTTCTCCAGATCAGCTGAATGCAGTTGGAACATCTTCAAGATTAACTGGTGAGTATAAGGACCCTCTGGCACAAACCTTTATTGTTGATGATGAAACAGGGATTTACATCACGTCTCTTGATCTATTCTTCCAAGAAAAACCAACTGAGTTTGATACACCAGTTACAATTGAAATTCGTGAAGTTGAACTGGGAACTCCAAGTCAAACAGTTCTTCCATTCTCTACTGTAGAGAAAACACCTGATGAGATTACTATCTCAAATGATGCTAGTGTTGCTACTAAGTTCACATTTGAATCTCCTGTGTATCTAAATGGTCAGAGAGAATATGCAATTATCATCCTCTCCAACTCCACCGAGTATAGAGTATGGATTTCAAGATTGGGTGATTCTGACGTTTCAACATTAGGTGCAGAATCTGGCCAGGTTGTTGTTTCTACACAGAGACTATTGGGTTCATTGTTTAAGTCACAGAATGCTTCTACTTGGACACCATCTCAGTATGAAGATCTTACCTTCCAACTGTTTAGAGCTGAATTTGTTCCTAATGGTTCCGTTCAGTTATTCAATCCACCTCTCCCACAAGATTTAGAAGTCATTCCAAATAATTCACTTGTTATTGAGTCTAAAACCATCAGAGTGGGTCTTGGAACCACAGTTGCTGATGTTGGGTTGTTAGATGGTCAACTAATTACTCAGGATGAAACTGGAGCGTCTGGTAGATTTGTTGGATATGGTGGATCAGCTGCACCAGGAAAACTAAACATCACTAATGCTGGTGTTGGGTATACTCCATCCTCTGGTGAATTTGAATATACTGGTGTGGCTATGACATCCATTACTGGTCATGGTATCAATGCTACCGCTAACTTCTTCATCAAAAATGGAGTTGCTCTTGGAGCTACGATTGTTGATGGAGGAAGAGGTTATCAGATAGGTGACATTATCGCACCGATCACAATTGGATCGGGACTTGGTGAAGGTATTAAAGTTTCTATCTCGACCATCTTTGGTAATAATGAACTGAATATCACTGATGTTCAGGGAGAGTTTACTACCAGTTCCAATACGGCTATTCTGAAATATCAGAATAGTAGTGGTGTCACAACTGCACTTGACCACACTAGAAACCCAATTACTGGTGTGTCTCTAGTATCACCAGTCACTGTGGTTAATGATGGTCTTCACATCATAGTTTCTCAAAAAAACCATGGTATGTATTCGGGTGGTAACATTGTCAATATTTTAAATGTTAATACCAATATAACACCTACAAGTCTATCTGTAGATTATAGTAGTAGTGAAACAGGAAGTATTTCTGTTGGAACCACGGCAAACTTGGTTAAGTTTGAAGGTGTTAGTGTTGCATCCACAAATCCTGGTTATATCAGGATGGGTGATGAAATAATTTCATACACAGGCATTTCAGCAAACTCCTTGACTGGTATTACCAGAGGTATTGACAATACAAAAGTTACCAATCACTCTCAAAATGATAATGTAAGGAAATATGAATTTAATGGTGTGTCATTGAGAAGAATCAATAATACACACAATCTTAATGAAGTGACTGAGTCAAACCCGTTTGGCGCAGACTTCTACAAGATTAAAATTGACATGTCAAAAAATGGTATTGATAGAAGTGTTAATAGTGGTTTTGGAAAAGCATTCTTTGAGAAAACAACTTTTGGTGGTGGAGCAAATATGAGGGGAACTTACAATGTTCCAT
>Ga0181369_1000060_pt1 | contig 27838 bp, 39 predicted proteins | sample LowvirmetaG_8_FD_130088 | JGI IMG/M metagenome (GOLD analysis project Ga0181369, IMG submission 130088) | Marine viral communities from the Subarctic Pacific Ocean - Lowphox_04 viral metaG | ecosystem: Environmental > Aquatic > Marine > Oceanic | place: Subarctic Pacific Ocean | collected... | reverse complement strand
GGATGGATTCGAACCATCTCAAAGGCACTAATCGGGTGCAAAGAGTTTATAAAACTCCCCTGACTACCAAGTCTCACGAGCAGATGATGAACTACTGAGCTTCGTTGTTTTGCTCAGTATGTATTCGTAGAATTTCATCATCAGCAGGCATCATTACTGCTGCCTTACCATCTTCTCTTACAATACCTATAGTTTCACCGTTTTCGACTCTTACCATAAGTTTATCAAAATTGTCTTCCCATTCTTTCAGGGTAAAAACTTCCATTTAACCTCCATCAATTTGACAACCTGCTAATGCTCCACCCACAATACCTAAAGGAATTGCCCAGATACGACCATCTCCACGAGAGAGAGCAGCACCTGCACCTCCTCCAGCAATACCACCAAGAATACTACCTTCAATACAAGAGTTATCGTCTACAGAGGAATTATGATCATTATAGTGCTTGTAATTTCTTCTGCAAGGTATTTCAACTTTATCACGATAAGACTTTACATAACCAGGTCTCTTGGAATTTCCTGGAACATACTCTTCTCTATAATTTGTACGGTAGCATTTATTTTCAGTAACACCTCCACGTTGATAATGAGTGACTTCAGCAAGTGCTGATGTTGGAGTGATAATTAAAAAAAATGCTAGAAGTGTTTTCATTTTTCTGATTAAGAGATTTGAATAAATTTTGGTATTTGTGATATTTTCACACAGGACTAGCGTAAATAAACTGATCGTTATCTAGAAGATTATCATCAACTGTAGAACGAATAAACTTTACAACATTAATGAACTCATCAGCAGTATCACAAACTAATTCTTGTTCCGTACCTTCATTAGAATAGATACGAATTGTTTTGTAGAGTGGATCTGCTACACATCGAGTCACATACTCTTGATCGTTCATTAGTGTGTTCGGTTGATTACTTTGTCAATATAGTTGATTTGATGTAGTAAGTCAACCCTCAGTGGACACTTCCTCTACTGGTTCAGTTACTGGTTCAGTTACTGGTTCTTTAGGTAGAGTAACACCAATTTCAGTAAGATATTCGATAATACCTTGTAGTTTCAGAAAGAGTTCTCTCTTAGATGTCATTTGAACCTGTAGTCCTTCAAGTTCTTTTTGAATACTATTACGACGCTCAATTAAATCTTTAAGGTGTTGTTGTTGTTGTTCCATAGTTTTTTTATGTATCAATTTTAATTGTACTAGATAATTAATTTTTAGTCAACTACTTCATCCTGTTCAACTACGAGAGATGGAATGTCTTTTCTCTCACCATAAACGGTGTAAAAACAATCAATAGGCATTCCACCTTTAGATTGCAATTGAATTGACTCCAAACTCCATCCCTTTACAATTACATCCTGATGAGCACCAATTGGTGTTAAGTTTACAGTAATAGTTTTTTTATCTACAAGTCCTTCCCAGTAATCAGGGAGAATGATTTCAGTCGTGTTTCTCACTCTTCCACGAACATAAACTCCTGCTTCTGGACCCTCCAAAGAAGAATAAACTAATCTTTTATTTTCTTTAGTTGGATGTGGAATATTAAATGTTTTGAGGTTAGTTGCTACAAGAGTAGATGCAGTTACATTTCCACTAAAATTAGCAGTTGTTCCAGTAATTTCTCCCGTAGATAAAGTTGCAGTTGTAGTATTAGCAGTTACTAAAATGTTATCAATTTTAGCATTGCTATGATACCTAGGTTTACAAGCATCTGGTGGATAATCTTCTTCCGTAAAACCATTATTCAGTTTTCCAATATAAGAATATAAAGTCGAAGGCGTTCCCCAAACTGCTCTATCAGTACAATCAGGACCAGGAGGTCTATTTCCTGGTGTAAATGCTGGTATTTCTGCCATTAGTTTTTGTCCTTATCAATGTTTACAACAGTTTCGCTTACCATGTCTCGAATTAATCCTTCAACATAGTTATGCTCGAAGTTAAATGAGTATCCTTCATTTCCATTTGGATAATCTTCATGAGATTCTCCTTCATATTCAACGATCAAGTCATCGTCTATTCTACGAGCAACAATATGATAATCGCCATTAATTTGCCCAGAAGAATTATTACTGACCTTAATTTGTTTATCAGTAATTTCTTTTATATAAAGTTCTTGCCATGAACCAATTGGAGTAATATTTATAGATAAATCTCCAGGTTTTATGAGACCATCCCAAAAGGTTGGAAGATTAATTATACCATCTTTAGGGATTCTCCCCCTACAATAAACTGCAATTTCTGGACCTTCAATGCAAACATGTCTTAATCTCCATCCTTTTTTATTTGGATGGGGCATGTCAAAAGGTAAGTCTTTTTTGAGTGCAAGAACATGTCTTCCACAACTACCTATAACCATGCCTTGTGCTAGAACATTAGCACCTACGACTGCATTAGTGGCAACATTAAGATCACCCAGAATACCAACACTACCAATAGTTGCCAGGGAAAATGGATTTGCTGGTGGACCATAACAAAATCCACCAGGAATAAATGGTGGTGTAGCGTCTGTATTGATCATTGGACCAATCATTACAGATGCCCAAGTGTTTGGGAAAATAGGAGCACCAAAAACAGATGGTCCTTCAATATAAGAACTTCCCCTAACTGCAGTAGGACCAGTTCCCATAACGGTAATGGGAAATCCTATCCCATGAATTAGATGATGACTCGATGAAAGAGTATCTACGTTAAATGACATTTTTATGTTACTCTACATTCTTATTATAGACTATAAAATGAAAATAATCAAGCATAACCTTGATTTTTAAAATAATCTACAGTCGATAATGGATTTGCTTTATCTGGTGCAAATGAAGATGCGGAAGATAATCCCTGAATAAAATTTGAGGTAAAATTAATCGCACCATTAGCTCTCAATTTTAATGTGAATGGAGTAAAAATATCAATTCCTGCTTTTCCAATAACTTTAACATTCTGTGTTTGTATGTTTACTGCAGTATTTGAATTTATCTCAACAATTCCCCTTGTATTATTAGTTCCATTTGCAATTAATTCAATGTCTTGTGCTTCTAACCTTAGTTTTCCATTGGGAGATTTTAAAATAATATCTCCCATTTCTGAATATACTAGAAATCCAAGATCATCTGGTTTTAAATCAGTTCCACAAATAACTTGATAAGTTCCAGGACACCTACTAGTGGTCCATCCTTTTCTTACACCATTAATATCTAAAGAATGATAATGACGAGCATCAAATGCTTGAAGCATTACACCAGATTGAACAGTAGTTCCCAAATCTCCTTCATCATCTAACCAAAGGTGCCCAAACTTAATCGTTCCCTTTGAACGGTGACCAGTTACATGATTAGTCCTTTCTTCTTTTTTACTCATAATTTTTTATTGAGGTACAACATCAAATTCTTTTTTTGGTGGTTGAACTCCCACACAATCAACTACATTAATCAATGGAGTTCCTTGTGGAATTTCAGGTAATACATCACCATCTCCATTTTCAGTAAGTCTTATTATATTAAAGACAGGAATAATGTTTGCATTAACTCCAGTATTGGAATTTATAAAGATTTGAGGGAACTCTACAAATCCTATTCCTGGATTTAGTATGTTAACTCTAATCAATCTTCCGGTATCATCATACTTAGGTTCTAATTCAGCCCCATTTGAAGGTTCTATAATAATTTGATCATCTGGTGAGTAATTGAATCCCGTATTTTCAATGTAAACATCACCAATTTCCAACACAACATTATATGTATTACTTGGAGTAAAAGTAGGAGTATCTACTTCTTCTGTGGGACAATAAGTTGCTAAAGTTCCAGACTCTTTAACTTCTATACCATTTACTGAACCTTTACCAATAATTGTTTGTAATAATTCACCATCTGATACCTTATAGATTTCTACTTGTTCTCCTAATGGAGAGAAAATTAAATCTCCTTTTAATACAGGAACATTACTACATGGGGGATAAACATTATATCCACCAGAATAAATGATTGTATCCTTAGGACCTGAGAACTTTCTTCCTCCTGCTCCAGTACTACCATCAGGTGTCGGAAGATAACCAATTCCAGAATCTACAATAATAACCTTATCTATTTTTCTTCCTACTGTAGGATTAATATCTATACCAGAAGAAAGTGCCCCATCAGGCCCTGAACCGCCAAGACCTTCTGTTTCATAGAAAGGATCAGTAAAATCAAATACATTTTTACTAGAAACTGGTGGTATCAATTCATTGATTAATGGATATTTTAGATTAAAATTAGGTTTTCCACCTCCATCTTTATTGAACGGAATAGTATTACCATCTTCCAAAACTGCAATTGCAACTGCACCAATACCACTTCCAGATTGATCAGAAATTACAATAGTAGGAGAACTCGTAAATTTAATACCAGCACCAGTTCCAGCACCAGTACCACCAGTTCCAGCACCAGTTCCAGTTCCAGCACCAGTACCACCAGTACCAGCACCAGTCCCAGTTCCAGCACCAGTACCACCAGTTCCAGCACCAGTTCCAGTACCACCAGTGCTCAAATCAATTGCTAAAAGTTCTCCACTTGCACTAATAATTGGATTTCCAATACCCATAACTTCACCTCTACCACCACCGATAGTCGATACTATAGGTGGACCAGAAAGAATAGGTCCAGATTCTAACCTAACATTACCGTAAACTTCTTCTAAATTATCACCAGTACCAGTTCCACTTTGATTTTCATTGGAAAATGAATTACTGAATTGTCCTTTAAAGGAATCACTCATACTAGATGAAGCAGACGCACCACTAGCACAAACATCACCATAAAGAAAAGTCCAACAATTAACTGTTGCACAAGATGCTTCTTCTTCACAAGAGAACAGTGACAAAATTCCAGTAAGTATGTCGAGTGCTCCAGATATTCCTCCGCCAACATTACCAAGTAATCCATCAAGAAGTCCACTAGTGAGATCAGTAAGACCTCCAGCAGTCATTAAATTAGATGCTGTAGATAATATACCTTCTGCAGCATCTAATCCTCCATTAATTGCACTGGCAATACCACCCAAACTTCCAGTCAAAAAAGAACCCATCATAGAGGATGCAGTTGAGAATAATGAATTTACTGAACCTCCTACCACATTAGTTAAAAAGTTTCCAACAAATCCCTTTACTGTTCCCATTATTTTATTAAAAGCACAAGAAAGTGCATTCAGAGCTCCACTAACAAGATTATTACTAGCAAGACTTTTAAGATTTCCTGGAAGAAGACCCAGTACTTTATCTAAAGCCTTATTCATCAAGTTAAGAGCAGTATTTCTTGCATCCGCCATTATTTCACGAACAAAACCAGAAATTGCATTTTGTGCGGTTGTTATAATAGATCTAAAGTTCTTTAATGCATCAGATGCTCTAGAAACAAAATCAGAAACCTTAGATAAGTTGATAAGATTCATTACCTCCTGAATGATAATTTGAATACCACTCAATGCACCACTTGATTTTCTCTTACAGTTAAGTGTTTGGGGCATCATAAATTTTCTAGATCCATCAGCTTTTTGTGCATGAATCATTACAGTATCAACTCTTGCTGACTCTCCTGCTTCCATAGTAGGTGTCTGACCTTCTGCACCACCTTCTGCCCACAATCCATCATTTGCAACAGGATCTGTTGGTTTATATCCAGTGGAAGCAATGTATCTTTGTGTTTCAGAAAAATCGTAAGGTTTTACTCTACTCTGAGAAACATTTGGTAAAGTGCAAATAATAACAGGTTCTCTTGCGCTTACCCCATCCTTATAAGTACCAATCACAAAAGAATTATTTGGTATTGTAGGAGTATTTACTGGACCACCCAGTCCAGTTCCTCCAGTAGGAGGAAGACCCACTTCTGCCATTACCAACTCAGAGTTTTTAACTCCATTTCCTTCTACTAATTGTGGATCATATCCCATAATCGCAACTTTACAGCGATAACCCCATCCAGCAACATCATCCCTGGTGTGTATTTTATGAGATTTTATTGAATCATCTTTTTGATTATCTTCCCACTCAGAACCACCAACAACCATACCATACCAAAAGTATGACTTGCTTCGACCAAGGTGTTCAGAATGAAATAAGTCTCCTTGCATTTTAATTAATCTTCGTAAATTCTACATTCATCAGATTCTGGATTCATGTCACAATAAATTTCTAATGGATTGGGATCATGATCTTCATCAGGGTGATTCATTTGATATTGCTCCAAGTCACCAAGTTCTGACTCAATGTGACGACGACGCTGTGGACTTAGATTAGGATTATCTAATTCATCTTTATCCGAATTAATATGTTGTTGTATAGTTCTATCTGACATAATTTTACTTTCTATAAATTGTGGAATCTCTTGATAGATGTAATGATGTATAAGTTGTACTTGGAGTTATTCTATGCCCCAAATCCATAATCATATAATTTCCACTCCTATTTTTATTTATCTCCTTTTTTTCAGGATCTATCTGAGGAAAATCAACAAAAATCAAATCTCCAACATGCAAACTTAAATCCATAGGAATTAAAATAGTAATTTGTATTCCAAACAACTGATTAAATCTATCAGCTGATTGTCTTACTAGTTCATCTATGTTGTAATTTCCATTCCCTTTTTTTATCTTAGAAAATGGTTTTTGTGCTTTCCAATTAGATCCTTTTGGTAGAGTACTAGCATCCCACATCCTCGTAGAATACCTTGTTGCCTGTTCTTGGAGTTTCAAATCACTAGCAATTTTATGAAATTCTTTTCCTGCATTATTATCTTCTTTTTCTTGACTCTTATAATCAAAGTCATCCTGTTCCCATTGTTTTAAGTAAGGATCCCATCTCCTAAGTTCTCTTTTAAAAGTAGCACCACTTAAAATTTCAGATTCGGAATTTGTTGAAATGTTTTCATAATAGTTAATTACCATAGAATCATAACCTTCAGGCACTTCATCCGTATTTGTATGAATGTATTTCTTCTTGACTTCTTCTTTAAATAAAAGATCTATAGACTTATAACGATATCCACCTACAGAGTTTGTTCCCTTAAAAACTTCATAGAATAAGTATCCAGCAAGAATTCCAGGATTTCCTTCGAATTCAGGACATCCTTTATTACACAAATTCACACAATGATGAAAAACTTTCTCGGAATAACCCAAGAAGTTATAAGGAATAATTGTATTATCAACTTCTATTACCTTTGAAGTTCCTAAATCTTCAGCAAGTAATGTTTTAATGTGGTCATGAGGAAATCCATCATACTTTCTAGTTGCTCTCTTAGAAACAAGATGATTTTCCATTGATTCCTTTGAATAGAAATCAGTAAAATAATTTACATAAGTAGTTTTAGGAGAAGTAAATTGTTCTCTCTGATGCTTTCTTATTCTTAACTGATAATCACCAGTTAAGTCTAACTCATTTTCATAAGAATCAGTAATCTTTAATTCTGCTTTTTCTCCACTAGTTAAGTTATATTCTTCATCTTCTGCAGTCATATCACTTGGATTATAACCAGCATCAACCAATTTTGCAGATGCTCTTACCGTAGAATCAAATAAACTTTCATACAAGACTAACTCAGGACATCTTGGACCAAAGTTTTCTGTTGGTCCATAGTTTGAAGTAATTTTAAACAGATCAATATTTGAATTACCTGCTTCTGTGTGATACCTAACTCCCATCTTAAGACCTACTTGTTTGATGTATTGGGTTCATACGACTACTCATACTATTTACCTCACTAAATTGAACAAATCCTCCCATTGAATTTTCAAGAGATGGACTCATTTGAGGTTTAGAAACTGGAACAGCAATAGGAACCATAACTACTTTTGTATTTGCAGATGGATTATTATAGGATGTAAAGGAATTTGGAACACTCATTGAACTTCTAGGACGAATTAATCCACCACCTTGATAGGCAACGTGAACATGATCAGAGTGTCCACCTGGTTCATTATATTCTGCAAGCAATTGTACTGGTGATACCCCTTTGCTTGAATTAAACTCATTAATCCCTGCGAGAATTTTTGTTTGATCGTCAGTTCCACTTTCACCATTTCTTTTGAATAATTTTGGTCCCCAACCTCCAATATCAATTGCCCTTGCTCCTTGAGATTCGTAATGTAAAGAATTCTCAGAGTGTCCACTTTCTTTTGGCCAAGGTGGATGTTCTGGATGCTGATGAGTACCTGAACCCCAATTCCCAAGACCTTTAGAATCTAAGAATCTTCCAAGTTCACCAGCAAGTTTAGACCCATTTCCCCTGTTATTAGAAGATGATTCTGTTGGTGCTGTTTGTGTTGGTCCAGGAAGTTCTTGTTGAGAAATTGGTGTAGTTTGAGTAGATTTTTCTTCTTCTTTTCTTCTACCCAGAGCATCATTAAAAGAGTTACGAATAGATTCGGGAGATTTTACCGGTTGCCCATAATAACTTTGATTTCCTTTTGGAGAATATGGAAAAGATGCAAATTCTGGAGCAAGTTTATCAAGAACATTTGTACTTAATCCTTCTTTAGATAAAAGTTCTGGTGTAACTCCTCTATAACGGGCAAGTCTCCCAAGAATCAATTTATCTTGAAGGGCAGGAGTAAATTTAGCGTCCATAGGAACACCTTGTTTTTGAATTTCCTCTTTCAAAGTATAAGACATAAACTGATATCTACCAGTCGCATCAGAGTCATATCCGTTTGGAGGAATATATTGTATTCCATTGAAAGTTCCAGTTTTTTGCATTTCTAGAACTTGAGCAACTGTCATCTCGCCCCTTTCAAGTTCTGGTATTACTTTTCCGCCATAGACAGTTCCATAACTTTTTGATGTTCCTTCTGCGAATGAAATTGAGTCTAAAAGTGCTTTTTGTTCAGGTGTTCCTGGTCCACCAACAATACCCCCACCAGCACCAGGACCAGGACCACCAGCACCAGGACCACCAGGACCAGGACTATCAGGACCAGGACCACCAGGACCAGGACCACCAGGACCAGGACCACCAGGACTACTAGTTGCAGTGGGACTGGCACTGGTGTTAGCAAATAACCCAAGAGGATCCCACCAAGAATTTTTAGATGCTTCTTTTTTATCTTGCTCTGTTATTTTTTTAACTTCTTCATTGTTAATTTTCTGATCCAAGAAAATTGATAACGTTTGAGCAGAAGTTTCAAAATCAGAATCCTTTGAAGAAATTAATCTCTTAACTTCACCGCCTCCTTCCATAGCCACAAGAGAATTCAATTTACTAAAAGATCCAGAAAGATTCTCAAAAGAATCTAAATTAGAAAATGACATTAAATCATAAGCAATAGCCTTTGTCAACATTTGATCAGGTTTATTACCCAAAGCAATGTTTAATGCAGAAAACATAGAACTACCAATGATTGGCACATCCTTTATGGAATTCGCCAAATCAATAATTTTCTTTGCTCCCTCTTTAGTATAAACTTTGGCGACATTTTTATTATCCTTGGCAGTTTGAGAAATATCTTGTATTTGAATTTTTCTTTTTTTAATCTTACCTGATATTGGATCATATTCAAGATTTTTATCTTCTTCTTGAACTGTTCCACCTTCTTGTAATTTTTGCGTTTCTGTTTCTTTTTTATTAGTTTTAGGACTTGGTGTATTTGAAGTATCATTTCCTCCAACTACCGTGTCATACAACCACCCACCAACATAATCTCCAAGCAAACCTCCAATAATAGTCCCAATAGCACCTCCTATTGTTCCACCAAGCAAAGTTCCAGCAATGGGAACAATACTTCCAACAGCACCAGCAAGAAACAAACCAATTGATCCACCAGCCCATGACCCAAGACCAGCACCAATTGCTCTCGCAGCTGCTCTACCAACACTTTCCCCCAATGCAACACTTATAACAAAATCTACAATAGGACCAAAAATTGGTATCCTTTTTGTAAAAGGTTGAATAAACTTCCCAGCTGCTAAAAAAGCAGTTTTTTTAGTGATCTTTTCTGCCGCTTCGCCTGCTAATGCTTTACCTGCACCAGTAGTAATGTTAGGTCTTGTTCTTAAAGGATTCCTAATGTCGGGTCTTCCTGCAGTTCCACCACCACTAACACTAACATTAGGACGATCTCTCAGAGGATTCCTAATGTCGGGTCTTCCTGCAGTTCCACCACCACTAACACTAACATTAGGACGATCCCTCAGAGGATTTCTGATATCAGGTCTATTCAGACCTCTACCACCAGTTGTTGTTACCTTAGGTCTCAATCCTTGTCCTGGTCTAGTTCCTGGCGTTTGTCCACCACCTTTACGACCACCTTTGCCGCCGCCAAAACCTCCACCAACAGCACTGGCCATTGAAATGATGAATAATAAGTTCAATAATGTTTCGACTGCACTAGTAAATCCATCAAGGACTTTTACTAATCCTTCTCCACCAATAGCACCAGCAAATCCCCTAATTTTATCATAAACTTTAAATCCAAAATCAACAAAAGTTATAAATCCATCTAATATAAATCCTGCCACATTAATAACGGCATCCATCACCTTCCCAATAACTTTTAAGAACCCCATTATCTGAGGAAGGAATTTTATAATTGTGGGAAGCATTTTTCCTATAGCAACCCAAAATAAGAAATTAAATACCCTTGACATAAGGTTATCAAATAATCCCTTTCCAGGTATGGGTATGTTAAATTTACCCTTATTCTTTTTTTCTTGAGGAGTTTTTTCTAATAATTCTTCTTTTTCTTTTCTACCTGCTCTCTCGGAAAGTTTTCTTTGTTTCTCTGCCTGTTTCTTTCTATTCTTATATTGCTCCCCTAAGAGATTTTCAATCCTTATAACTTTCTCTTTAATAGTCAATAAAGTACCATCAGCATCTTTAGTGGAAGATGATACTTCTGGTGAAGATGTAGGAGAATCAAAATTTATTGATTTACTTACTGGAACTAAAGCAGAAGATTTTTTATATCCTACTTTAGGACTTTCTTGTCGTTTTACTATAAAATTATTATTTCGTTCTTTTGCTTTACCAGAAAGCATTTTTTTAGCAGCACCTTTAGCAGCACCTTTAGCACCTTGAACTACTAGTTGTCTTCCTAATCCTGAAAGTAATGCTGGTAATGCCATTTATTTTATCCGAATGCAGAAATACCTATCGTGTCCATAAAACGTTGCCTTTCAGACAATCCTGCCGAAGAAATCGGAGAGAAAAATTCATCTTGTGTTCCATTAGGACTATTTAATCCACCAGATGATCCTCCCATTCCACCGAGACCAGATAATGGAAGAGTTTCTATGTCAATTCCACCAGAACCCTGTGTTTCATAAGGTAATATTCCCTCAGAAATATCTTTGTTTCTAAGACCCATCTTTGCTGGACTAGAATTAGAATCAGTATCAGCAACAATCCTATCAATTTTTTGAGGTCCGCCTAAGTCCATTACAGTATCAACAGGAAGAACATACTCTCCAGGTTGAGTTATAATTTTTTGTCTATCAGCACCACCAAGAACATTCATTCCACTATTTTCTTTAATATAACCACCACTTTGGTAACCCAACTCCTTCATCATCTCTTCTTGTTTTCTTCTTTTATTGTATAGTTTCCCTGCAAGAGAATTATCATTAACAGAACCTAATTCACCTCTAGTTGCTTTCTGTGCGTCACCACTAAACCAAGATGCTGGATTTAGTAGATTAAATCCACCACCCTTTTCAGTAGAACCATTAATTATTCCACCACCTTCTTTCTTCTGAAGTCTAGAAGCACCACCAAACAATCCAAATTTATCATACCATGGCCTCTTCTCAATCAGTTTTTGTTGATTTGTTTTTGGTTTTGGGATTGCTCCCTGAGTAATTTGAGGAATAGGAACAGGTTTAGATAGATCACCGCCTAATGCTTTAGTCGCTCCAGAATAATCTCCTTTATCAAATTTCTGTGTTGAAGATCCAATTTGTGCTGATGTTATAGGTGCTGGTGCCACTTCTACAGGATCAAATCCAAGAACATCTTTGTCAAAAATAATTTCATGTGTAGTAGAACCTTTACCTCCATGCATTTTTTGACTAATATCCAACAATGCTTCAAATGGTTTATAAATTGCTGTTTTCAAATCTCCCATTTGACCCCTTTCACCACCAGAAACTATAAGGTTTTTCTGAATTTCCTCTTCAGATGCACCTTCAGAAGACATTCTATTCCTAACTAATCTATTAAATTTTTCAATGTCTTTACTATTATCAATACCTAAAAATTTCTTAGATTTTGCCCAAGCCTGTGCCATAGATTCATCTGCAGGTCTATTTGTATCATACGCTTGAGACATTCCAATAATTCTGCCTTGTGCATCCCTCGTAAATTCAGAATCTGCAACTCTTCCCATAGTATATTTTCCAGCAATACCACCTGCAGTATCAGAATAATCCTCATACTCGATAAAATCCCTACCCTTTTCAGTTGCAGTTTTCTGAGCATGAAGCATCGCTCTCTGCATGTTTCTAGAGATACTTCTATCTGTTCTTTTAATACCCAAAAATCCAGATAAAATTGCAGGTAAAGCTTCTGCACCAGCATCAGCAAATCCCTGAACTGATGGGATGTTTTCTTCTATTTTTGAAGGAATTTTAGAAATACCTTCAACAACATTACTTCCATAATCAATTGCTGGTTGTGCTACTTTAGGAATTTGTTGAACGACATTACTTCCATAATCAATTGCTGGTTGTGCTACTTTAGGAATTTGTTGAACGACATTACTTCCATAATCAATTGCTTTCTGAGCCTCTTTATATCCAATATCTCCTGCTTTCAAAGCACGAGCAAGAGTAGGATTTGCTTTTGCCCATTCAACAAGATTACTATCTAAACCTGCTGCAATATCTTCCGGTGTTGATGGTTTTCTACGTTTTTGAAGTCTAGATTCTTCAGGACCTTCACCAATCCTACCACCATTAGCAAAAGCAGGAAGAACCAAACCTCCACCAGATGCTGTTTGAACACCTCTTACAGTCTTTGGTTTATTTGCATTAGCACCACCATACTGCTTATTTAATCCAAGAAAATGATCAGCACCAACAGCATTCACTGTTTCTTTATTAATAACAATTTCACCTGGTCTTGCAGCAATTAATTGAGTATCTACTCCAGCACCTTTAATGTCTTTACCACTTTCAGTAGTAATTTTTCCACCACGTTTATAACTTTTTGTTTCTCCAGTATCCAGTTTGTATAATTGTTCTTTTGCTTCGGAATCTTGACCTGTTAATCTTTCGTAAAAATTAGGTTCATTTGCCTTTCTCTCTAATTCTTTTCTTGTCCTGTTCTCACCCTTTTCACTTACTTCTTTTCCAGTTTTTCTTTCTTGTTCATCAACAGTTCCAGGAAATATCATTGGAATTGTTGCACCTGCAGTAAATAATGCAGTAGCTGCTGCTAGTTTTGGATTTCTTCTAGCAAACTTAAGTAAAGAAGGTATCGCAACTTTTAATAATCTAGCAACACCTTTACCAATTATAAAAACTGCCTTAGTAATCAGTCTACCAAGAGGATTTAAAAATATAAGTCCAGCAAGTATTGCAGGCCAAAATGTCTTAAGTAATCGTCCTAATGTTTCTACTTTACTTTGATTTTTAGGATTAGTAAACCAATCAACAAACTTCTTAACTACTTTTCCAAGAAAAATAATAGTTAAAAATCTTACAATTCTACCAAAAAGATCTTGAAGTGGAGAAAAGATTTTACTAGCAACTTTTGCTAATGATTTAATTCCTTTGGAGAATGTACTCTCCATTTTATTTTCTTTATCTTTTCTCTTTCCCTTTTCTTCAAGTTTTCTCTGCTTTTCTGTCTGTTTTTTGTCAAATTTTAATTGCTTTGAAAGTATTCCAATAATCCTATCAAGTGATTTACTTATACTCTTTAGGATTTGTTTATCACTTTGCTTACTTTCTTTATTTTCTTTATTTTCTTTACTTTTTAAATCCTCGACTTTTTGAGATTGTTCATTTATTTTTTTCCCTTGAAGAAGAGCATAAGCAGGTTTTTTTGTCTGAGCAGTATCTTTCTTTGGTCTACCAACATTAAAATTTGTAAAACTATCCTTACTTATTTTTTTCTTTATCTTAAAAGCACCTTTTCCTTTATTTCCTCTCGCTTTCTTCAGTTCCTCACGAAGAAGCATAGCATCTTCAGTAGAGGAATCATCAGTACCTTTACTAACTTCTATAAGTTTTTCTTTCAATAAGTTTGCATAATCATCATAGTCTAAGTCAAAAACATCATCAAGTCCAAGCAGTTGAAGTATTCTAGAATCTACGTCTTCAGTTTTTGAATACTCAGTAAGTTTTCCTGGAAGCGTAGATGATGCTTTCTTTTTAGGTCTTCCTCTTTTTCTCTTTGTTTTAGTTGCAGTCTTTTTATTTCCAGAAATCTCATTCAAAAGATCATCAAGACCTTCTGGTATTTTATCTTCAGTATTTTCTTCTTCTTCAATCATACCAATTGCCATTTCATGCAATTCGGTATTATTTCGTCCCATTACAATTTGGCTATCCAAATCACTTTGTTCTTTATCACCTAAAGAATTATAAAATGCAGAAAGAATTTTAATTTGCTTATCAGAAAGTTTATCGACAATTTTCTTGCCAATTTTAACTTCGTATACTTTTCTTAGTCTTTCTGCTTTACTAGCCATTTGCTCTTCTTTGGTTTTCTCTCAGTTTGATCTTTTCTTCTTCTTCCTCTAAGTGATTTTTAAGAAGAATAACATAAATGTCTCGTTCCCATGGCATCATGTTTTCAATTTCTGTTAATGAGTATTTATGGTACTGCATTAAAGAAAAATTTAGTTTTAAATAATTCTCAAGACTCATGTGAGACATTCCTAGCCGAAAAAACTTGCCAGTCCCTCCAATACAACTTCAGACTCAATACCAGTCTTTGGATTACTGACATTAAACTTGTGAGTTAACTTAGGCATCGTATTGAAAAATTCCTCAATTTCTTTAAATTGATTTGTATTCATCTGGTCAAGAAAATCAACAAGTTCTTTTTTAGTTACATCAGATGATGTCCAAACTTCTTCTTCCGTAAAAATCTTATCAATACAAGATGCAATCAAATCAAACGACTGGTCGATGTTAGTGTTATTAGAAATATCAAAATTATTCTTAATAAACTGATCGAGAGATGGATATTTCATTTCCATCATTACATTATCATCAAGTTTAATGCGGTTATTATGTTTATCGTTTTTGATTACTTGAATTTCATCAACATTAATAGTAACAGGAACTTCAGTTTTTCCATCATCAGGGCAAATAATATTCACATCAATTTCTTCTCCAACAGATTTAGATCTGATGTTTAAGAAAAGATATTCAATATCAAATGTAGGCAACGTTTCGACTTTAATTCCTCTGGTTTCAATACAATTTTTTATAACAGTTTTAACCGCATTTGTAATTTGTTTTGTATCCTCAGATTCCATAGCGATTACGAGAACTTTTTCTTCTTTGACAAGAAAAGGTCTGTATTTAATTGTTTTGCCGGTAGAAGGTAACACTAACTCATAAGTTGGCGTAACAATTTTAGGTAGTGGCATAATTATCCAATAATGTATTCAGATACTTTATTTATTACATCTATTTAAGGTCTAAATGGTATCACTTCAAGGGGGATAGGACTTCTTTGAGTGGGACTTAAAGGTCTTTGAAAAGGATCAGTAAAATCTAAATCAAATGGATTTTTAGAGTTTTGTGATGCATCACCTTCAGAAATTCCCGTCTTTCTTTTTAAAATGTATCTACTAAATGCAAAAGAAACTGTACACTTAAGTACCTGAGATTGATCATAAGAAACAGGCATGGTATTAATAGAAATCGGAAATGCCTGCAAAAACATATACTCCAAATATTTCTTAGTAGATTTAGATGGATTAATAGTAACCAAATCAATATCTCTCTCAAATTTAGTAATAAAAATGTTTGTCATGTATGTTTCTGGGAATTTTGCTCTATAATACCAATTATAGGCATCAAGAGAAATATCACGATCTTCTTCATTCATTATAAAAGACTTCCATTGCTCAAAAAACCAAATTAATTTATATCCATGTTCAGAACCTGATTTTGGAGCATCAACATAAAATGTGAAAGATGCAGTGTCATCAAATTGGCGACGATAAGCATGTCTTTCAGTTACTCCATGATGATTATCTTGAAGTGTATTTGTTGCCATTCTAGACCCTGGAAGTGAAGTTTCAGTGCAAGAAAGAGTTATCAACCTTTGATTATTTGGATCTTGAGGATTCAAATTCCTATTAGACAACCAAGAAACCACATCATTGGGTGGGTTAAAATGACATTCAAAGTGAGAAGTATGAGCAGGTTTCAGTAACTTCTCTTTGATTGTAGAAGCAGCAGTTCTTCTAGGACTAGGAGCAGATGATGATTTTGAACTTTCTCTTAGAGTATTATCAAAGTTACTTGCTGGTAATGTAACATTAGAAGTAAACAAATTTGCATTCAATAAATCGTTATCAATTTCTGTATTAAAAATTCTTTCGGTAGGAATGTCGAAATTAGTGGGAAGTCCAGTTCTTGGAAATGAATTTGACATTTCTATAAATACTTTTTGGTTCTTATATATTATGTATGCGAGAAGGGAAATATCATCAAGGAAGATTTCATCCAAGATTTCCTAACAAATACAAAGGTGACTCAAGAAACATTATCTATAGATCTTCTTGGGAACTAAAATTTATGAGATACTGTGATCGTAATGATAATATTTTAGAATGGGGATCAGAAGAGTTTTTTATTCCCTATTTTGACCCAACAACAAATAAAGTTCGTAGGTACTTTCCAGATTTTATTATGAAAATAAAAGAAAGTAGTGGAGCAATCAAAAAATATTTAATAGAAGTCAAACCAAAAAGACAAACAGTTATACCAAAACAATCAAAAGGTAAGAAAAAAAGAACCTACATTAATGAAGTTGTTACCTATAATAAAAATCTTGCCAAGTGGAAAGCAGCCCAAGAATGGTGTGAAGATAGATTGATAGAATTTAAGATAATTACAGAAGATGAATTAGGTCTATAAATAACTAAAAAATGCTATGGCACAGAGACCAATTATACCAGGTTGGAGTACGCCAAATTTAAATAAACCTGAAGAATACTCTTCCGAATTTGTTCAGGATGGGAAAAGGTATGCTGTCGTAGTAAATGCTTCTACTGGGCAAAGACAACTATATTTTGTAAGTCCTGGCATTCTCGGAATAAACTCAAGGTCATTATTACAAACAACAAATGCAGATGGAAGTATAGTTCCTCCAAATCAACAAACTCAAAGAAATCTTGATGATTTCAAAAGAACACAGGGAGGAAATGAAGCATTAAAAAAAGCACAAAATACATCAAAAAGACAAGCATTATTTGTTATAGAAAAAGCATCTACGCCAGAAGAAAAAGAACAATTAAAAGAAACAAAGGAATATAAATCAGGGTCAAATACTGAAGAACAAGATCCAGGCATTGATCCAGGTAAAATAATAGAATTTGACACCGAGGATATTTCTAAAAAAACTCCAATTGAAGTAGGAACTGTAATTACTTATCCAGACGACATAAAAAGTAATCAACAAGATAGGATTAAATTTACAGCAGTATCTTTGACAAAAAGAACAATTAAAAATCCACTTGAATATAAATCAGTTGGTGGAAATGTTTATGTCTCTATTCAAGGACCAATTTCAGATTCAAATGTAGTTGGATGGGGTGATAGTAAATTAAGTCCTACTGATGCTGTTCTATTTGATGTTGCATCAGGTCTTATTGATGGTGATACTTCTAACGCAGAAGGAAGTGTTAAAAAAGAATTAAGTCAATTAAAAGGTAATATTACAAATCTTACAGCATCTAAGGCTGCTAATAACCCGGATTTATTTACAAGAGCAACGCAACAAGTATTCAATCCAAGTTTAGAACTCATCTTCAAAGAACCAAAACTTAGACAATTTGCTTTTTCCTTCAAAATGTCTGCAAGAAATGATACGGAAGCAGAAAATATTAAAAAAATTATCAAATACTTTAAGTATCACATGGCAGTAAAAGGAAAAAGTGGTGATTTATTTCTAAAAGCACCAGATGTATTTTGGATTGAATATCAAAAGGGAACTGGAGAAACTCACGAATCATTAAATCTAATTGCTCCAGGTAAAATAAAACGTAAAGCATGTGCTTTACAAACTTTTAATGTAAATTACACTCCTTTAGGAACATACATGACTTATGATGATGAAAAATGCACAATGGTGCAATACGATCTACAATTTGCATTCAGTGAAATCACTCCACTATATCAAAGTGATTATGAAGACGAACTTGTAGAAGACCACTCAATAGGATATTAAAATGGCAAGACAATATTTCAGACAAGTTCCTAATTTCAATTATGTTGATAGAAATTACAATAGTAAAAGCATTGGTAATTTCACAGAAGTAAAAAATTTATTTAAAAGAGTTAAACTTCGTGATGAAATTTTTGAAGACTTAAACTTCTTTAGTTTGTATTCAATTATAGGTGATGAAAGACCGGATAATGTTGCAAATAAAATATATAATGATCCTAAATTAGATTGGTTAATTCTATTATCTAATAACATTCTTAATTTTTATAATGAGTGGCCAATGTCAAATGAAAACTTTGATAACATTATGCTTGAAAAATATGGTTCTTATGAAGAATTAAACTCTATTTCTCATTATGAAACTGAAGAAGTAAAAAATTCAGTTGGAAAAGTCATTATACCTAAAGGTACTCTTCTTTCATCAAATCTAGTCATCGATTATCGCAAATTAATTGTTAATGTAGATGGTGGATACTCTACAAACCCAGATTTTGAAAACACAGTTCCTTACTTTATAGAATTCTATGATGAGGGTACTGGAAATGATGTTCTCGTTTCAAACATTACAAACCCAATTACATTTAAGGAAGTAGAAGAAAGAAAAGAAAATCAAAAAAGACAAATTTATCTCCTAAAAAAAGAATATGTACCTATAATTTTTGATGATCTTGATAGAATTATGAAATACAAAAAAGGTGCCACTCAATTTCTGAGTGACACCTTAAAGCAAGGAGATAACATCAAACTTTATGGTTGATTAATCATCCATAAGTCCTTGGAACTTTGACATGATTTCATCATCATCATCAGAACTTGAACTAAGATTATCAAGTTCCTTTTTCATAGTATCAGGAAGTTCAGAAGTATTTTTACTCTTCTGATAAGATGCCTCCAGTTCTTCTACAACACTATCTTCTTTAGTGCGCTTTGGAACATAAGACTCATACTCTTCCTCTTGATCATAAGATGAAGTCTTAGGAGCAACTTTTCCAATACCAAGAACCATGTTCATACGCTTTTCAAGATCTTCATAAGACTTGAATTGATCTGCATTGACAATTGCAGTAAGAGAATGCTCTTTATTCCATAATGCTTCAATAACTTCATCATCTTCTAGAATAGGAGCAGGACTAGCAAACTCAGAATTATCATAATTCCAATAACCATCCTTCTTCACAATCTTCAGCTTGAAGTTTGCACCTTCCCAAAAGTCAAAAGGATTGATTGCTTCTTCATCCTCAAACTCAGGTTGCATTGCAGTAAGAATTTTATCAAAGATTTTCTTACCATACTTGAAAAGGAATACTTTACCCTCATTTTCAGGATGCAAGGGATCCTTTACCACATAGATGTTAGAGTAGTAAGACAACTTACGCTTACGGTCGCGAACAATATCTTGAACTTTCTGAGGACATCTCTTAAAATCACCACCGTGCTCATTAACAAGACTGCGATTTAAATCACTTACTGGGTCTTTCTGTCCAATAGATGTACGAGAATTTTCAATGTACCAACCTCCAACATCCTGGAAAGCGTGATTGAAAAGTTTGACCCAAGGAACATCCTCTCCTTCAATAGCGGGAAGAAAACGAATAACTGCGCTTCCAGTTCCACCTTTACCCATTTCTGGTTTCCAGAAACGTTCATCGACAGTTTTTGATCCTGTACCCTTCTCTACTTCCTTTACAAGTTTTTCAGTGAGAGAACCGAGTCTAGATTTTTTCTTAAGATCTGCGAAAGACATTTGTTTTTTACCTTTTTTTATGTTTGGCCTGTGTGGGTTAGCTTTGGTGCGGGTTCCCTAGCCGCTGAAGTCATTATAGTCTACTTATGACTGCTTGTCAATCTCCTCTTTCAATGATTCTAAAAGTTTTTCCATGTTTCCGAACATGTATGAAATGTCCATTCCTTCTTCAAGACCCATCATCTTAGCGGAGTCTATAATTCTATCCTTCATTTCTTTTGCTTCAGGATCATCAGAAAGACTCATGCGAGTATAAAGAACTCTTTGTTTCTCAAGAAGTTCTTGTAAAAGATTGACATGATTAATTTTAGCATCTTTATCCATTTCATAGAACGTAAAAACGTTCCTGTAAATGTCTTCTTGCAGTTCAGAGATTTTTGTAAGTTCTGATCTTACCATTTCAGAATCAAAGAAATTCAATTTACGCACTCCTTTAAAATTTTTTTATATTTAAATTTATCAATTTTTATAAATGGAGAGTATTTACGAATTCTCATAGAAATAAAATCCCAAATAGGATCTTTCATTTTTTCATCATAAGTTTTTCTAAGGTCCAAAAGTTTATCTAAAATGATTAAAGTCTCCAAAGTAATTTCTTTTCTTAGAAACTTTTTAACAATTAATGGATGAGAAGATCCATTAGTTTCAAATATTTTATGGATGTCATTATCAGAAAACAATTGATAGATATCAGACTTAAAAACATGTGAAAGTTCCTGAATTTTTTTCTTCCATTTAATATAAGAAGATTCACCAGTTTTAATAATTTCTCCTATCCAGAGAGATTGTGGATCATCACAAGATGCAAAACTAGATATAAAAAACTCTAAAATTTCTTGATCATTTTTCTGGCGACTCATCTTCTCAAAGAAAAATCTATCTTTTCTCTTATAAAATGATTGAATTGATGATCTAGTCTTACCCTGATACTTATGATAGTCATAAGTATCTTTCGTAAAATGATTTTTTAATGCTAAGTATGTTTTATAACAATTATGAGGATCCAATTTCAAAATTTTAATTTGGCTCTAGAAGTTCTTTTTAAGAAATTTAAGTCAATTGCTTCACATTTAATTTTTTCTTTAAGTGGTTTAGGAATTAACTTAGGAATTGAATCTAAATCAATTTTATTCTTTTCACAGAAGAAAATTATAGCATCAATGTAATTTACACTTTCATCCTTAACAATATCTTCAATTTCTTGTGCAAATTTTGAAGGGCAAAGAAACTTTGACTCAATCTCTTTTGATAATTCTTTTTTGTAATCTATTTCCATTAATTTTATTAAATTGATTGGCAAAATGTTTCTCTATAATTTAATCAAATGTTACCATAATTAAGTACTTAGGTCAAGAAGTTTTATCATTTACAAATTTTTCAATATATTCAATTAACATACGAAGATATTTTTTCTTATCTCTTTCTTCATATATTTCTACTTCTCCATTTTCACAGGTCATAATAATCACAAATTTTTTAACCGAAAGTCCAGTCAATTCATGGAGCATACATGCATAAGCACAGCACTGGACGAAGTAACCATCAATCCAATCTCTTGGTTTTGGTTCTGCTGATGTCTTAAAGTCAATAATTGCAAGTTCTCCATCAAACTCAGCAATACAATCTACAGTACCAGCAATACCAAGAGCAATACTGTATAATGCTCCTTCTAGAGTATGAATCTTATTTATACGACTCAGAGCAGGTTTGGAAATTTTAAAGAGCATTTCCGGAAGTGGCTTTGTTGGAGGTTGCTCTTTATTTTTAAGATAATGTTCAATACAAAGATGCGTATCAGTGCCGCGGCTGGTTGCTCTCTTTGTAATCCTATTTGCTTTTTCTACACCAACTCTTTTTCTCCAGTTTATAAAAAAGTCTTTTTTATAATGACTAATAACAGAAGTAATGGATACAAGTTTTTGGACTTTTTCGCCGTTTTTTACTGTATAAAAACGAAGTCCATCAATATTCTCCCTATCAAGTGTAGGGAGATTCAAATCAACATGCTCAAAAATCATATTTCTAATTGTGTTTTAAGTTCTTCTTTTGCAACCAAGTATTCTTTACAGAGACCAGAACGAACGATGTCTTCGACACCAAATTCAATAATGTCAACTGAAGGCATTGATTGTAGAATTCTCATAAAATCAATAATGCCATTCTTTTCTCTCTCCTTTATAAGGTCTGTTTGAGTTGCATCTCCACAGAACATAATCTTAGAATCTTCACCAACACGAGTAATAATAGAATCAAGTTCATGAAAATTCAAATTCTGAAATTCATCTACAATAATGATTGCTTTGTCGAGTGTAGTGCCACGAATAAAAGATGTGCTCCAAAAAGAGATTGTTCCTTGTGTTTTTAAATTAGCATAAAGCATTTCTGCTGATGCTTCATCTGACATCTCAAACATGTACTTTACCATGTTCTTGTAAGGAATTTGATAAAGAGATGATTTATCTTCATGATCTCCAGGAAGAAAACCAATTTCCCTAGTAGCAACAAGAGACCTTACAATGTAAATTTTTTCATAAGGTGTCTTTACATCAAGAACATCTAACAGTGCGTTATAGAGTGTGATAAAAGTCTTACCTGTACCAGCAGCACCATAAGCAACAATGTTCTGATCCAGTTTATACTTATTAAATAAGAGTTCTTGATTATCAGTTAATGGATCAATTTTTTTAACAAAATCTAGATTAATTGGTTTTTTTCTTTTCATGACACGATTACTCATACCAAATGGAACTGTGCTTGTACTAATACCTGTTGACTTTTTTCTTGCCATATAATTTAAGTAGATTAGATTTTTTTGACTCTGGAACCGGGCATTTTATTTGCTCTATCTAGAACTTCATTCCATCCTGGATGCTTATTAACTAGTTTATCTCTCCATTCTCCAACATCAGTTGCCATAGGTGCCGTAGAAGGATCTGACCAGTCTCGTGTCCATTCAGGATTATTATTACACCATTTTGGCCATTCATGAACACTTAGAACTACTTCCTTTTGTTCTCCAGTTTCTTTATTAATAATTGGGTATGTTGCCAAATTTCTCACCTCCTAAATGATGTATTTGTAACAGGATAATTTATTTATGGGCTAAGTTTTGCCCTGTGAAGACGCTTGGTTTCATAATACTCCCATACTTCTGGTGCCCATTCTTTGATAATGGGACACATCTGTTCGCAGAGTGCCTGAATTTCAATTTGTGCATCAAGTTTTGAACGAAGATCAAGGAAATGTAACACAGAACGAAGATTGAATGAAATTACAAAGTCCTGTCGAATTGCTTGCGGAAGATAATCACGGATGTGTTCTTCAGAGGCTCCTATTTCGTGATAATCATTTGCATACTCTTTACATGCAGCGAGAGCAAGTCCTAGTTTCCTTTGACGATTTTCTTCTGTCCAATCATACTTCTTACCCTTACGATTGGTATAGAACCCCGCAGGACGCACGTAGAAGACATCTTCAGGACTTAGTTCACCTTCTGCAACCTTAAGAACACGTTTCCCAGTGTATCGTTGTGACTGCACATCAAAACTTACACCAACACGATGAGTTCTTGCCTGAACCATTACATTATGAACATAACCACTTACATTCATAATCAATCCAGGATGTTCCAAAGGACCATAATGACCCCTATCATTTGCAAGAAGTTGCTCTACAACCCACTTCCCTGCTTTTTCTTCATCTGGAGGTGTTTTTGTATAAATTGGATGTTCTGAGTAATCTTGTTTTCCTGCATACCATACAATCTGTTGAGGATTTGGAATTGCTCCAAGTTTTACAACCTTAAGATTTTTATCCATCTCAAGGAGATCTTTTGATTTTACTGGTTTCATTCTTGGATCTCTTTCTTGAAAAATTTACGACACTTTTTAACTTCTTTCAGTTCATCTTTAATCATCTGGTATGCGTCTTCAGCATTAATGCGTTTAGACATTTCCATAGCAGTGATAATTTCAACTCTTGTCCCAAAATGTTTGAGTGCTTCCTCAAAGCAATTTAATTCTTCATACATTATGGTTCCTCATAATAATCAGGTTCATAACTTTTGTCTTCTTTCATTCCAGAAATAAGTTCATCAAGTTTAACTACATTAGTTTCTTCACCAATCTCAATTTTGAGAAGATTGACTAATGATTCCATGTTGCGAACAATAAGTTTTACTTTTTTTACGTCCATAAAGTCAATCCACTATATCCATTTTACACAAAAAAAGGAGGATAGTCAATCCCCCGTTAAAGTTTATTTTAAAGTAAGTTTATTTCACTTAGTATAAGAACGACCACGATAACAGAATGTACCGTGAGTTTCTTTCGATTCTACACAACGTGTATTATAATCAACACCACGATAAGCGGTATGAGTAATCTGTGCGTCATGTAGTGCAGATGCTTTATTGATCTGCTTCTTGATGATGTTAAGTGTGTTCATTTTTTACTCCTAAAGTAGTTGGATTTTTAGGCCCGTTCCTTTAGTCGTTTGCGTCCCAATAACATTCAGGATTTGACTCCTTCATTGTCTCAACCAACTCAATCTTAAAAGCATTACTAATGTTCTCATTTTTCTGCATACGCAAAATGATAGCATCAGTTTGCTGACAGGTGAGAGTTGTGTAGAATAATAGTTCTAACATGGGATGAACGCTCCGTTCCGCGACTTACTTGCGTCCTGTAGAGTCTTTATATGCTATGAGCATAAAAACTACCACTTGGATGAACGATAGGTCTATAATAGACCCTATACTGTATTTAGTCAACATCATTCAAGGAGTGGTGTGACAATTTTATAATCGACCCTACAGACCAAAAAAATTGCCGAGATTTTTATCGACCAAAAATGGAATTAAAAGTCAATTTTGGTTTTGAGTCCCTTCCTCAACAAGTTTAGTTACATAATTTTCAGTACCATCCATAACTTTAATGTTATAGATTGGTGTCTTCATATACCTCTTGATTTTCTTGTACTTTTTTAAAAGTACATCAACTTCGTCTTGATTAATGTTAATTTTAAGTTCAACTTTTTCCTTACCAAATCCTTCACTCATCTTTTTTTCTTATCTTCTGGTGCTTTATATCCCCAAAGTTTTGGATTAATTCTTCCTTGTGTTTGGGTAATGTTAATTAAATCTTTCTTATACTTGTCCCAATACTCATCAAAAATCTCTACTTGTTTTTGGCAAGTTACAATATCAAAATGAGTAGATCCCCCTTGAAGATACTCAACAAGAAATGCATTAGTTGGTAATGATTTATCTTCAGAGATACTTGGATCACAATCTTCTTGAATTACTTTAATATCTTTTGACATAAAAAATTAAACTCCCCACTTAATATCAGGGTATGCTTCTTTTACATTTTCAAAGGTAATTTTATACACATCAGTTAGTATTTTATCTTTCGTAAGTATTAAAATTTCGGCTTCTTTTGGATGAAGACCTTGAAGAATGTTAATAAACATTGTTTCACGGCGAATAGAAGACAAAGAAGGATTTCCGTAACGATTTCCTTTTCGAATAAAATTATACAATTTGTTATACTCTGACCGAAGAGATGTTTTACCTGTTTTCATGTCTTCCTCCGCACCATTATAAGAAATGGAACGATCACCAGTTAGTTTACTATTTAAATCTGAACTTAAAGTTCCACCAGTTGCAGTCATTTCACGAACATCTGCAAAAGGAACTTCTCCTTCAGGTAAAAGTGAAACGATACTATCATCAAAGTTCCACATAACAATAGAAATTATAGCATCATTACGATACTCTTTAAGAACTTCTACTTTTTTTGCTTTACTTCTTTGCTTTGATGCAAGTTCAAGAATTTCATGCTGAAAGCAATTCCTATCTAACTTTGGGAGAGTGGTTTTTTTAGTCTTCGTCGTCTTCGTGTTTGTCATAGTCATTTTCATTTTCAAATCTTACAGCAATTACTTCATCTGGAATAACATTTCCATCATTATCAAAAAATTCGGGGTGAAGGTTAATTGGTTGGTTTTCCAAAAACGTCCTATATGCTATCCAACCTACTATACCACCGACAACAAAGAATAGCAATGTCATCATTATAGAGATGGTGAGTATGAATGCTTGTTCCATTTTTTTCTCCGAGAGTTACCTTCTGAAATAAAATGCTCCAAAAAAAGGAACATCTAAAAACTAACCGTTTTTTAGTACCCCTCCATTCTATTATTATTTAGTATGATTTTTAATCTTTCCTTATTAAAATAAATTATTATTTCTTAAATACCTTACTGTTTCAGTGCATCCACCAAGATTAATCTCGTTTAATACAACTTGAGGAAATGTTGATCCTTGTTCAAACTTATCATAAAACTGAGTTCGTGTAAAGTCCTCATCTAATTTATAGATAACATGTTTTTGTTCAGAAATCTCAAGAACTTTTTGAATTTTAGTACAAAAAGGACATCCGTCTTTAGAATAAACTACAAAGGTCATAGTATTATAATTGATAGTGATTAAAAAATTAAAATATACAAGATAAGTCCTACATTCATAAGTAAAGAAAGAACTACAGAAACTTTAAGGTCTTTCTTTTCTTTATCAGTTTCCTCTCCGGTAATTTGTAATGCCATTTTATCTCTAACGGCATTGACTCGATCATCATTATACTGCTTAAAAGATCCCTTTTTTTCTACTTTTTTATAGTAATGAAGGGCATTCAGAATGATTGTATAATCTTCAAATGATAAAAAAAATCTATTCATCCATCTTCAGTTTCTTACGCAACTCTCTTTCCATCTTAGCATACTTTCGATTCATTATCCAGTTTGTAATCGGGTTCTTTGGATGAATTTTTGCCATCATATAATATCTTTTAATGTTTACTTGAATGACTTGCAATTGTAAACTGATGTATTTTGCTACATTGTCATCAATAATTATTAAGTATGAGATAATTGCAAAAATTGTAATTATAGTTAAATTTACTGGGTTCATATTTTTTTAATTTTACTAAAGCATACAGAGTTAAACCACCCTATATTATTATAAAGTTTTATTTTTGTATGTTGAGAATGAACATCTACTTTCTCAATCACATATTCTTGACCAACTGTGAGATGGGAAGTAGGATCATCATTATTCCCCCACCTTATTTGTTCTTTAGAACATCCTATGTATTCTACTATAGAGTTTTCTTCATAATAAATTGAATTAATCATGTTATTTAAATAAAGGAAAAAGAGGGGGAGGAGTATCATAATACCCCATATTATACCAATAACAATCAATCAATCTCAATTCTTCACTGACTGTATTATCATCATTATAAGGGTCAACTAATGTAAAATCCTTACAGGTTCTCACAATCTCTTGTGGGACTTCTATTTTTGTCCAGGTATTAGGATCGTCAACAAAAACTGGTATCATACTACAACCTGTTTCCATGCTTTCTTAAAGTTTTTATCCCAGTTTTCAGTATATACTGGAAGGAAGGAATTTAATGCATAACAAATATCAACAATTTTCATTTGATTTTTTTCATCTACAGCCTCTTGCAATTCATCTAACATAAATTCTATCGTAGAAATACGGGAAAATGATTGCTCAAGATTGTTCATGACTGTCCAAATTCTTTCTTCAGGCATCAGGTTTCTCTTGTTTATACCCATATTCTATCACAATTTCCTTGTGTGTGCTCACTGTATCTGATAAGGATCTCTGATGTATTTTGTAGTCATGACCCTCT
>Ga0181369_1000059_pt1 | contig 27845 bp, 9 predicted proteins | sample LowvirmetaG_8_FD_130088 | JGI IMG/M metagenome (GOLD analysis project Ga0181369, IMG submission 130088) | Marine viral communities from the Subarctic Pacific Ocean - Lowphox_04 viral metaG | ecosystem: Environmental > Aquatic > Marine > Oceanic | place: Subarctic Pacific Ocean | collected 2015-11-29 | reverse complement strand
TTCTACATCCTTAAGTTTCTTTTGCAAATCAATTAACTTATCAGTAGTATCAGCAACACTCTTAATCAACTGCCCTGCGACCTCATATGCCCTTGGACTGCCTCCTTCCCCTGCTACCTCCATAATGCCGTTGATTGCCTCCTGACCCTTCTCTATGAGGGAATAGAGGTTTGCACGACTATAGACATAATCCTTCTCTATATCATCATCCTTCGATTTTATAATCTCTGGTTTTTTGATTGGTTTTGACTCTACAATATCACTATCAATATTCAGAGCTTCATCGATTGATTCATAATTATTATTCATGATTAAATATCTTCCTGTCTGGTAGGACTATAATCTCTGGAGTCTCCTAAAAATTCCCAACTCTCGGTAAATCCGAAATCATCACTTGGATCTGCAGTTATTGGATCTACAGAAGCAACATACCTCATTTCACGTTTTGCAACAGTTGTATCTATACCCGAAGAAATATCTGCTTGAACTTTTCTAATAAGTCCATCAGAAGATTCTGCAATTGGACCGAACAGATAAGTTTTTGCACTAAATCTCAGTGTATAAATGAGTGCTCTTCTTGTTTGAAACGATCCCTCATAATCATCTTGGAAGTCAATACTATCAAGTATAATTGGAATATCTCTTTTTTCTCCAATGGAACTGACTAAATCTACTGTTAGGTTGAATGATGGTTGAAAGAATGGAAGTATTTGCTCAATGATTTGAAGAGCATCATCATTTAACTTACTAAAAATATTAAGTTCAAACTCAATATTATAAGGAACTGGCATGAATACTTTTTTTACTTTACTGGTGCCAGTGTCAACAGCTTTGAAAGTCTGAGTTACTCCAGTTTTTCTAGCCGAATCATATGAAATTCTAGTCATCTCAAATGACATTCTTGGAAGAGTAATTGCAATAGATTTTGTTAATTGTTCTTGCTCTTGTATTTTGGTTAAAAACTTTTGCATCGGTCCATAAGAAAGACCAACTTTTGTTTCATCTAAAATACTACCATCACTTTTTGTATGTCTAATTGAAATGTCATTAAACAAAGTTCCAAAACTAATAATAGTTTTTCTTATAATTTCGTGGTAAAAGTATGTACCTAACATTAATAACTACCAAATGGATTTGATTCTGAAAAATCTATAATATTATCTGCTTCCAATTCTATTTCCTCATTGACATCGTATGGATTGTCGTAACTTGATGAATCATAGTTTGAGATAACATATCTAGATGATGATATTGATCCAACTACAACTTCACCTGCACTAAACTCACCAGTATTTAGTGAAACTCTTAAAGTAGTAACGGGAAGTATTCCCGGAGTTGTTGAAGTTACAGTTCTGAAATCTCTAACTCTTCCAGTTGTTCCGGAACTCTGACCAGTTACTATTTCATTGTACACAAAAGTTCCCAAACCAACTGTCGAGAATCCTGCAATACTAACTGTAGGTGCTTGAGTATATCCAATACCTGCATTCAATATATTGATTGTATTTAATCGATTGTTATTTTCAGTGTCTATAGTAGAAATTGCAGTTGCAGTAACTCCAATTCCTGCCGGAGGACCACTCAATGTAATAATAGGTGGAGTTGCGTATCCTCGTCCTTGATTTGATATTGTAATTTCAGTAACGGTAGATTCTGTTACACCTATTGAGCATGTGGCAGCAGCTCCAGTTCCTCCACCACCACTTATTACAATTGTTGGTGGAGATGTATACCCGGATCCACCATTTGTTAGTTCAAGTCTTAAAATAGATTGAATATTTGCTCTACTAGTTGTAACTGCGACTGCTGTTGCCGTATTTATTCCACTATTTGGTGACGAGAAAGTTACTGTAGGAGTAGAAGTATATCCGTTACCATCATTATTTAAGAATATTTCACTAATAGATCCGGTTCCAATCGATGCTATCGCAGTAGCAGTTACTGCAGAACCAACAAGTGTCAGAGAAGTAATATACCCCTCATCTTCTACAGTATTATCTACCTCTTCAATATCTGTATCAATAAGTTCGTTTTCATACTCATAAAGTTCACAACTCAATTCATAAGTATAGTTTGATCCTAATTGATAAAATGGTTTTTCAGATTCTACTCTTTTAATTTCAAATAATCTTTCACCTAAAGGAAAATAAATTAAATCTCCTTCTTTGGGTCTAGTAATTAAATCTGCAAAATCATACTCAGTTATTCTTCCTTCTCTAATTCCCGATGATATACCTTCCAAAAATGGTGCAATAAATTCCTCATATCTTTCTTTAGATATTGTCAAATTTATTTCATTTTTCAATCTAAGACCAAATTTGGTCATAATATCACTGTCTGGAGCATATCCATCATAGTTATTGATATATGCTTCAAGCATAAAAACATCATCAAATTTGGAAGATTGTATTTCTCGAATTATATTATCAGTTTTAAAAATTTTTCTTGGTAGATAATAAACATCTACACCATAAATTTTTAATTGTTCATTGATCAAATCCTGAACAAGAAATTGTTCACCAGGTGATCCTTGAAGGAAAAATGGATTTAAAGACATAACTACTAACCAATCATATCCATAGGTGGAACTTCATAATCCGAAGACATTTTTTGTTTTATCTCGTCTAGTTCTCTCTGACCGTCTTCATAAATTGCTCTACCATTCAGTTCAACCCCACCTGGAAGTTTTACTCCCTGAAATTTAATTAAATTTTGTCCCCACTGTTTTTTAATAGCAGCAGTAAGATATCTTTTTACAAAACTATCGTTATATACTTTTGAGAAATTTTCAGGATCCATTGCCCTGTAACATTCTATTACTAAGAAGTTATCTACTTCTTGTGCCTGCCAGTTTATATCAAGATATAATCTATTCTGTCTCTGATTGAATCTAATTTGTTTATCAGTTGTCAAAAGAAAATCAATATCCTCAAGATATCTTTTTGTCATAGAATATTGTAAAAGATCGACAGAATTGAAAAAATATAAATCATTTAAAAACAATTGATATTTAATACTAAACATTCCACCTGAAATAGAACTAGTATCAAATTTAAATACTTTTTCTATACCAATTACAGAATCTGGAACTTGTATAAAATTGGAATTTTCATAAAAATTGGAAGTGATTGTTCCCAATCCACTTATATTTGTTGAAGTTCCTGTAGTAGTAACAATTCCAACACCAGTAGTTGTAATACCAGCAGATGAAGTTCCACCTCTTCCCCTATCAATATCGTCCTGATTAATTTGATATTTTAAATATGTTTTTTCTACTCCATCAAAATGTCTTTCATTAAAATATTGAATAGTGTCATCAAGTAAATCATCAATCTGTTCATCTGCAACATTAATTTCAAGAACAGGTGCTCCAAGTTGCCTCAAACAATAATCTTTTAATTCTTGCTTAGTATTTGGTTTTGCCATCAGAATGAACCTCCATCAATAAGTCCTGCAGTAAGTGTTCCTGCAACAAATACATCATTTGAAAATGTTGCAATACCAACGAATGTTGATAGTCCAGCAACGTGCAAATCCCTAGACAGTGTTAAGTCTCCACCAGCAGTTAATGTAGATGCTGCACCAGGAAATCCTGCTTCAAGACCACTTCTAGCAGTGATCAGTCCAATAGCATCAACATTGGTTACATCTTCATATGTAAGTGTTCCTGCAATAGAAACATTATTTGCAAAAGATGCATTTCCAATAAATGTAGATATACCAGAAACACTAAGGTCATCAAGTTCGGTGTGACCATCTACATCTAGAGATCCGTTAGCATCAATATTGCCAGCAAATGTTGATATTCCAGATACATTGAGGTCATCAAGTTCGGTGTGACCATCTATATCTAAATCACCTCCTACCTCCAAACTTGCTTGAAAAGTTATACCACCAACAAAAGTTGATACTCCAGCAATCCTGAGATTACCTCCAACATTGAGTTGGCTCCCATCAAAAGTTAAATTGGCATCATCTTCAAGTTCACCACCAGTACCAGCAATAACAATTCTATCGTTTGTTAGATCTTCTACCTTAAATGTATTTGCTTGACCACCAGCATTGATATCAAGTAATCCACTAGTAGTTGTAATACCAGAGACATTTACATCATCTAATTCGGAATGACCATCTACACTAAGATTGCCAGTTAAGGTTGCATTGCGTGCAGTTACTTCATCTAGTACAAGATCATCAGCAATATATAAATCACCACCAACATATAAATCTCCACCAGTAGTTGTAATTCCACCAGATGATGCTAAAGTCGTAATACCGACAGATCTAAATGAACCGTTTACATCTAAACTATTTAAGATGTCAACTGCGGCATTAATATCGAGATTTGATGCAAAAGTAGAAACTCCAGCAACTGTGAGTCCTTCACCAATATTTACTTTCTTCGCAACTCCAATTCCACCACTAACAATTAATGCACCATCTGTAGGTACTGTGGAATTTTCTGTATTGGAAAATGTAACAATTCCAGTAATATTAAGGGATGTCGAATCAATCGAATCCGTCATGTAAAATGATTCTGTAGAAAGATCCCATACAAGGATCATTCCATCTCTAGTTTTTAGAGTAGAATCTACATCACTTAAATTTACTAGTCGTGTTGGTGGTGCTGATGCGTTGGATAAGACCCGGATTACATTCTGAGAACCAATCCTATCGTTAATATTCGGCATTACCTAGTTACTCCCCCTCGTACTAATGCTGTGCCTTCGACGGCTTTATATTCTCTACCAGAATTTACAATTTTCACATCATATACATACCTTCCCGGTTTCAGATTAACAGACTGTGTTCCGGTCAAAGAAATTGAAATAATACCTAAGTCTGGACTAGTTACAGTTGATGCAAAAGATACTGCCGTCGAGGATCCATAATGTTTTCTCATTTTTGCTTCGGTTGAAGAATCAGTTAAAACTAAAGGAGAATTTGTTCTAGTGTCCTCTAACTGAAAGGATGTATCGAAATCATACCCTTGCTCAATCACAATATTTGATACATAAACAGCCATTATTTTGTGATGCTAATATACCTCTAGCTATTTATAAGCAGTTACTTATTCAAAATTTCTTGAAGTAAGAATTTTATATCATTAATATCTTTTTTCATTTCATCCAATTCTTTTTTACGCAAATCTTTTTGGGTAATAGCATTGATATACTGATTATATCCGGCAGTATCACAATTTACGATAGCACCGGTATTTTCATCTCTGTATAAATTGGAGTGTCCTTCTACTTTTATCATCTGAGTGCAATAATTCTAAGATCTGCAAAACGAGGTGACCGTGCTTGATTAGAACTAGACATTACAATTTTAATTCCATATCCAGTAAATAGGTCCAAATTATCAATCGTAAATTCATATTCTAAAAATTCACCATCTAAACTTGCTCCAATTTTTCTATCCGGCAATCCACTATTTTTGGATGGATCAACGACTAAGAAACCCTCATTTGTCTGCTTAAGATTATCATATCCCGGAAACAAATCATATGATTGTTCAATTTCACTAGAATCTGCTTTTATTGTAGTATAAAGAAGTCTAAAGTCAGCATCTCCAGGTCTTTCTGCAGCAATAATAACTTTAAGTCCAGATGCTGGATTTTGGAGAGTTGTAATATTTGAATAATATACAGATGAATGTGGATCATCAACAATTGAATTGACACGATTATCATTGAGATAATCAGTGATTGGTTTATTCAATCTATTAACATTAAGTATAGATCCTGCTTGATCCAAATTTAGTATCGGAGAAAGTGCATTATTTGGATCATTTGAATTGAACGTAATAGCAGTAGTAAGTGATTTATTTCTTGGTAGAGAGGTTAAATATTCATTTTGATTTGTCTCTGAAGCAACCATCCTTAAGGAAGATAGTGTATTTGATGAATTTAATTGAACTTCTTCATATCCATTATCATTGAATGAAACCTCTGTCCCACTAACACTAGTTGCAGTTGTTGTTCTAACCTTTCCTGTTACGAAGGTAGTTGATCCTGGAGTGAGTACATCATATGATGGAGTTATTGAGTTATACGTTAGGTTTTCGGAAGCAGTAACCAAATCTCCTCCAATTAATTTTTCGTCATTGAAAGACAATTCTGGAGAATCTGTACTGGATCCATCATTCAATCTATTATTTCCTTTTGATGCTGACCTATCAATTCTAATGTGATAACTATCAATATCAATTGGAGCATTAATAGAAGTACTAATCCCATTAATTCTTCTCAAGGAAATTCCACCAAATTCATATTTTTCAACAACACTATTTAATGGATGATTAATTGAAATCGTTCCATCAGTTGCTCTACCACTTGAAGAAATAGTCAATACTCCACCAGCTGCATTATTATATCCAATAATTTCATTTCCAATTTTTACATATCCAATATATGACCCACTTACTGGTCTTCCCTCAAACGTTTCAAAATCAGATGAAGAGGTTACATTGATAGATGAAGTTTCTCCGACCGTTAGTTGTGATGTTAATACTGTTGTTGGAATATCCGATTTAATATTATCAACAACTAGTTTATTGGTCGTTGAATACATTCCATGATTAAAGTGGTCCACTTTAAAATAATCTCCAGAATAAATTCCACCATCTGCAGATGAGGATATAATATTAGTTCCTGCAGCAGAAACAATTGTACTAGCACCACTAAAATAACTCAAAGCAACTCCAACAGCAAATTCTTTTCCACTACCACTACCACCAAATTGACCTTGAACATTGGTAAGGTATAAGGTATCAAGACCATAAATCCCACCAATAGTTACCCTTGCATCTCTACCAGTTGCTGTTGATGTCGATGAAGTTACAATTCCAACTACATCTCCAACTTGATATCCGGTCCCATAATCGGGATGGAATGCAGAATGTGCCACTCCGGTAATGACACCACTGGCATTTGTAGTTATACGAAGTTTTAGTCCCTCTCCTTTTCCGGAGAAATTGAACGTACTTACTGCTTCATCGGTAACACTTACTGGATAATTCTCTCCAGCTTCGGTCAAAATACTAGAATTGGTAACAGAACTACCTCGTCCAACAATAATTGCAGATCCTCCATTACCATTAACTCCAGCAAGTTTTCTACCAATAGTTGCGATTCCAATAAAATCACTTTCTGTTGTTGTAATAATACCAATCTTTCCTGTTTTTGGAAGAATTGTAATTGGATTATTGATCAACTCTGGAACATAATCATTACTTTGATCCAAAGGTGGATTATAGAAAAATGCAGTTCCTGAACTTTGTGTAAACTCTGCCTTATAAAGTTTAAATTTCAAATCTTGATTTTGATCGGTTGACCAGATAGATCCATTTTGAGACTTGAATAGAGATCCAAGAGCAAACTGTTTAGTATAAATGACCTGATCAACATCAGGAAGTTGTTGTGTATTGACAGTCTTATCTCCCATAACGGCTGTCCACACTTCATATTCATCACTTTGATCTGATATTAAGACTACTGCATATTCTCTACCAGGTGCCAGGAATATTGGTTCTGGAAATCTAATATTTGTAGCAATTTCTCCAGTGTCTGATGTTTGAATCAGTTGTGTTTCAACACCATTAACATTACCTCTTGGTCTAAGAATTACTGGTTTTCCAATAGTTGTAAGTGTTGGTGTACCTAATTGAGTTTCTCTTATTTCCACTCTAACTGGTGCATTGCCACTATCGATTGCAGCAAAAAATACGTCTACTGATGTTAAAAATACTCCGTTCACGTCATCATCAGTATCAATATCAGATTTGACTTGAATATTGCCACCAACAGTAAATGTTTGTGCTAAAGGATCAGTATATTGAACATCAATAGATCTTCTCAGATTCAAATTTACGGTATTTGAAATATTTGTTCTTGTGGTTTCTCTTGTTACTGTTGCTTGGAATGTTAAAATAGTTCCATTTGCAGTATATGATGTTTCTGCAAAAGAAATTGAATTGCTTCCCGGTAAACCTTTTTCATTTGTAGAACTGGACGATAATTTATAAGTCTTCGTTCCAGTACGTAATCTAACACTTGGTGGTGGATTTGAATGTGGAGATCTAATAAAGAATGATCCAATAAGATCTCCAAAATTATCCGAAATTAATCTAACATTCTTTACAGAAGCAATAGCATTACTAGTCTGTCCAACTAATTGCATACCAGATTGAATATATCCAAAATATATTCCTATTGCCCTCTGAGCAAGTGCATCAACATCAACATTGAGAATATTTGATGTGGAACTATAGACTGTACCTAAAGTTTGAGTTTTATTATATGGATTCTGATTATATGTTGAATCTGGGCTTGAAATAGATCCCGATTTATGATCTGGTCTACATACTCTAAATCTAATTCTTTCAACACCTCCTACAGTTCCAATAACAGTCTCTCCAACTGTAAATGCATTAGATACATTTTCAATTTCTATAAGTTTTGGAATTACATCTACTTCACTTCTTCCATCTAAGAATTGATAATATCTTGTATTTGGTTTTAAATTAGATGCATTAAATTTTACATTTCTAGATCTAATAAAGAACTGGTCATTATTGCCAACTACTTCATTACGAATACTAGTATCTACAGTGTCAAAAGAATCTCTTGACGTACTTCTGGCACTAAATCTGAAATTTCCTATCTGCTGTGCTACTCTTCTCCTAGCATTTCTTCCACCTCCCCCACGAACTGCGACACCATCTCTAATATTAGAATTTAGATTATTGACTAAATTAACATTATTTGTTCTAGTAATTCCCCTATTAATTGTTCTATCAGCCATCTGAATTGTTCTAGTCCAACTATCGACTGCAGGATCTAATGTAACTGTTCCATTATAAACAACAATATTAAATGGATTTACATTTTCGACTTTAGTAGCAAATGGTTGTTGTAACCAATCAATTTGATTATATGCAAGTGTTAAAGAATTTCCAGTTTTTTCTATATTAGAATCTAAAAGTACTAGAGGAGTAGTTGAATACTTATCTGCACTCAAATCTAGATTTTCTGGAGTAAAATTATCTAAAGTGGCTATTAATGATTCTAATGAATTACTACTAATATCAGAGTTAAGTGTTCTTGAACCTTCATCAACTAATGTTGTTGATTCAAAAGTATCAAACCTAGAACTATCAGAGAAGTCATCAACAAAAAATCCACTCTTAAATCTATCAGAACCTTCAGAGTCTTTTATTTGTAATGTTTGAGTATTGACTTCGAGTAAAGAGAGAGTCGTTATTCTTTCTAAATTTTCTACCCTATCTTCAATGATACCAATATCCCTCATCGTATATCTTCTATTATCAGTTAAGATAATATCTGCATCTGATGCACTATAAAGATATGCTGGATATTCTATAGTTCCAAGTTCTAAAAATTCACCTTTTTTGGTGGGTGGTTTTGGATTTTTTGAAGATACTCCTTTATCCACAACAAAATTCCCAAGAATATCAAGATAAATTTTATCTATTCTAGGAAGATAGAAACTTTGACTAATTATAGAACCTTCTTCAGGAGCCAGAAGTCTCAATGGAGATGTATCGAATGGTGTTGTTCTAGAGACAAAATCAAATGGTGATCTATCAGTTGTTGTTGATGGATCAAAAAATGCTACTCTAGGTCTAAAATCTAATGTATCTGTTGCTCTAATCGAACCTCCAATATTCGGAATATCTTTAGAAAATCTTTCACTATCATAACTATCTACCGTAAATACATCTCCAGTATCATCTCCAGGAACAGTATAGTGATCAAAAACTACTACTAAACGTCTTGATGGTTCTTGAGTGTTTTTGTTTCTTACAATTCTCGAATAATCATAATACTGATTTTTTTGTCCCCTATTCAACTTAAAGGATTGTGTTATATTATTATAATTTCCATTTGTTATAGAATCAACTTGAGTAGTAATTTCGGATTCTTCAAAAGATACTACTTCTCCAACTGAGAATTTATTTCCGTTTAAGTAAACAATTCCCAATTTATTTGCATTTCCGGAAGCAGGAGTTGTAGTGCTATTAGTTACAACTCTAGCAATGGCATTACTTGTAGATCCTACAATATTTTCTCCAATTATTGCATTAGATCCAACATTTGCAATAACAGGAAATTCGATAATATCAAAAGATGGATCATTACTATTCAATGATTCATAAACTGCAAGCACTTTTGAAACATCAGGATAATTTAATGAAATATCTTCATCTTGAACTCTTAATCCATAATATTCATTAAAATTTAATCCATCATTTTTGGAGGTTTCGACAGTAGTTCCAGATTCTTTTAATTTAGATGTATTTACTAATAAAACCGTACTTCTAGAATAATTTTTTGTTTTACTTTGAATTCCTGTCTTAAGTGCTGTTACATTGATAACATTATTGGTTGTGTCTGTTAATCCTTTTATAGTTACTGTACTTGAAGTCTGACTAAAGGCATCTGATGATAAAGTTGCGATTACACCACTACTATTAGTCAAGGTATATCTTTCTTGATCAAAATTAACCCAAGATGAATTAGTTAATGGATCGATAAGATCAGAAGTATTTACGGTAAGGGTATTGCCCGATATAGTTTTTCCTGGTATTTGGTCAATGAAAAACAGTTGTGAATTGGAGAGATCAATTGCAGAAGCATTTTGTTCTGGTAAGGGTGCAAATAATGTTCCAGATCCTCTTACAATAGGTGCGCCTAAAAATCCATTAACTTGAACTTCCGAACTCGGCAAACCACCTTCAAAAACTCCAAGAACATTTGATATTGCGGAAACCTCAAATGACAGTGCATCTGCTGCCACACTAGATATTCTATTATAAGTTTCTGTAGATAAACCAGATTGTTGATATCTAATTACAGTATCGGTATTAATTCCAACAAAAGTACGTCCAGGAGATGTTACTGTGGAAATAGCAGGAGTTCCACTACCCGGACTAATTACCAATTGAGATACAGAACCAGGGAAGTTGAATGCTTCTAAAATTGAATCTGCCTTAAATTCTGGTAAACCTCCACCCGCATCTTGTTTTACAGATTTAATATTTTGTGTACTATATGCACGAACTTCGGTTACAGATCTTGAAGACTCTATACCATTAATCAATAAAATTTCGCCTTTAGCAAAAGTTCCAGAAGTCTGCCTCAAGAGAATTTGATTGGATGCTCCATCTGCTGTTGCAAAACCACTTGCTCCTGTACTTTTTCCTTTAATGAAAAAAGACTGTTTTACGTCAGTTGATGTAACAGTTTCATTTAAGGTCAATCTTGTGTATGTTTGAATATCGTATAATCTTAAATCCCAACTAGTAGTTGTACCAGCATATGCAGAATCGGTTAAATTAAATGAATATACTCTAGCTTCTCCAATTTGACTTCCCACGCATCCGAATTGAGAGTATAATTGAATTGTTTTTCTTAAATGTGCCAATCCAGTTACATTATTAACTCTCAATATATTTCCCATTTCAAACGGGACTGTAACATTTTTAATATCTTCAGTATCCCTTGGCTTATCTACGTCAATAATAGTAGATGATACTTTTTCAATATCATATCCTTTTACATATGCTTTTCCTGGTGATATTTTTAATGCCGATAAATTATCTGAGGGAGTATTTCCATCGTCAGTTTGTTCATTAGAAAAATATATTCCATCATTACCTAATCTATCGTTTATTGACTCTTCTAAGTCTAGATCAAATGGATCTACAGTATAATTACCCGATTCATCAAAAGTTCTATCAGCAAGATAGTCTCTAATTAAATTATATTGTGTTTTTGTTGTTATTTTTTTAATTTTTCCATTCTTTAATCTCAATAACTCTACAAAATTAGTATCGTTAGTATCTGTTAATGATCTTTTTGTGAGAGTTAATGTAATTTTTAATCTATCTGCACCAGGTGAGGCATAATTTGAAAATCCTTTTGCATTATCAAATAAAGATTCATCTTCCTTTGCATTAATTAAAGATTCATTAATTTGTAGTCCAACTCTATATGATGGTGTATTTGTATAAAAGTCTAGAAGAATTGTTTGGGATAAAACATTTACAAAATAACCCCTTATAAAATAAACACCATCACCAATAGATGCGGATGATCCTATTGCAGATGCATCGGAACTAATAGATGAAGCAAACGGAGTTCCGGAATTTATTGTTGTATTGCCATAAACTACATTTTTATTAGAAGACAACAATTCCCCATCTTGGAATTGTGTGAATTCAGAATTATTATCAGACCCTAGATATTTTACATATAAAGTTATATATTCTACATCATCACTTTCTGTCGGTAAAATTACTTTTTGAACTCTAGCAGTAACTCCAGAAACTTGCCCCGATATTGTTTCTCCAACAAATTTGTCAATGTACAATGATACATCGATTCCAAATTGTGTCGTATTTACTTTTACTGCATAAAATTGTCCATCATATGAAATATTTCCTGGGATGACAACTGATCCCTCTTTGAATATATGGGTTCCAAAATTTTCTACTTGATTTTGAAGAATCGACTGTAAAGTCGTCAGTTCTCTAGACTGAACAGGATATCCTGGTTTGAATAAAACTTTTAAAAAGTTATTTGTAGAGTCAAAATCATCATAGTATGGATTGACATTTAAATTTGTTTTTTGCGACATTTTTCTTTAGAATTCCAGAATAATTTTGATGTCTTCTTTTTGCCTAGAGTCTCTCGTTACGAGAGAACGATTATCAATGTAAATAATATCTCCCGTGTTTTTATTTATCTCAGGATTGGCAACCCCTCCTGAGAAAGTTACTCCCAAACTAACTTGTCTAGATCCAATAGTTGTTGTAATTCCACTGAAATTTATATCAACTGATCCTGATATTGGAGTAATTGTATTTGTTGTTGAAGCAAAACTTACAACATTTGCTTTTGCAGTAACATCATTTCTATCAGTTTGATCAAGAGTGTTTCCAAAATTCAAGGATCTATCTTGATAATACTTTAAAACTCTCGTTTCTGTATCATATGATGCAATATAACCTCTGGCAGTTCCATCATCAGTAGATTGAGTTATTGCAGCACCAACAATAGGAGATCCGCTAAATGTGTTATCTAATTTAATAGATCCTAATGAAGAATACTCATTTCCAGTAAAAATTGTTCCTACTGAACTATATTTTTCTGGATTTTTAATAATTCCAACTTGAGCAAATTTGGTGTCTGTTGGAAAATCTTTAGTAGAATCATCAAACCTAGAATAAACTAAAACTTTATCAGCACCCAATTCATTATATATGTCATAACCATGTCCTCTAGATGGAGGAATGATTGGAATTAATTTTGCTGGATCCGAAATAGTGTCAGTTTCTGCATGTCCAAAATCAACAATACCAAAAGTATATCCACTACCACCAGCAACAACAGTTGTTTTTGTAATAGAACCAGATGTATCAACCTCTATATTTACCTTTGCTCCTGTTCCATCTCCTTTAATATCATAAGTTCCTGCGGTGTATACTCCACTGCCACCATTTTCAATATATACAATTTTTATCTGATTATTGTTTATATTAGAATCTCCAGCATCTCTTATACTTTGAATTTGAAAATCAGTAGATGTTCCCCAGTCATTTGGAAGAACAATATATTCTGTTGAATCAAACTTAATAATATCACTGGGAGATATAGTAAACAAATATTTCCAAATATATTCGTCTCCACTTGTTCCAGCAGCAGATGGTTCTAGGTCCGTGAATGTTGGTTCGTCTTGAGATGTTTTTCCAAGTAATTCTGAAGATCCACTAATGTCGCCATGAGATCCATTATAAAGGCATATATAAACTTTAAATTCACTATTTACAACATAATAATTGGTATCATAGAGTCTTGCACTTTGAGAATTGGGGGATAAATTATAAACACTATAATCATGACGATATATGTCATACTTAGTGTTTGAAGTCCAAGAAACTTTCCTTACAATTCTTCTAACATTAGAACTGTTTAGTTTTTTGCCAAACAGTGATGTATTTCTATAATGACTCAAATATTGTTGATTATCAACAGGATTTGGGGGACTTGAATTAGAACCATTTCCCCAAGTAGTGCTCCTACCAAATCCAACAAGAGTGGAGGTTGTTCCTGGATTTGATAATCCTAGAAAAACATAATATGAATTATTATTGTCCAATATAGAATCTACAAAGTTATTGGCATTAGCAATTCTAAATTGATCTGTTACTATAGCAGCCATATTACACAGTTTTTAGATATTTATATTGTTTAGTTTAGTATTTCTGGAAGTGCACCCATATCTCTAAGTCCTTCACTCCTTCTTTGAATTGTTGGGAATGTCGATAATCCAACATCAACAGTTTTTCCAGAAACTCCAATAGAGATTGGAGAAGATGATCTGTCAATGTTTAGGAATGCTCCCCAAGAGAATTTACCAGTATTTCCATTAGCAGTTAGTCCAGTAACATCAGTTCCGGAATCAATATTGCAGGTAATAATTCCAACACTTCCGTCAGTAGATATTTGTCTAACATAATAAATGTTATCTACAAATGTTGTTCCAATACCAACTACGGCAGCATTTGAATCATCTACTGATGTTACTCCACTTCCAATTGTGGTATTTTTAATAAGTAGTGGGGATCCAACATCTAAAGTATTAGAACCACTATTGAAGACATTTGGAGATACGTCAAGTGTAAATTTAAGTGCTTTTGAATGCCCACTAGAAGGAGTGACTGCTTCAATTTCAGTCACATTTCCAGAGAAACCTCTTATATTTTCAATCTTACTTAGATTTTCTAAATTACTATTAGGAAGAGGTAAAATTACATTAGGTGCTATCGTATATCCAAATCCAGGATTTGTTATTGTAGTTGCTGTAATTACTCCGTTATTAATAGTTGCTGTTGCGGTAGCAGTTGTTCCCACACCTACATTTTGTGGATCATCAATTTGTAAAGGATTTTGGAATTTAATATTGATAGTGGATTCAACATATCCACTTCCACCATTTTCAATAGTAAGAGAAGAGACAGTTCCACCAGCACCGATTGTTGCAGTGACAATTCCAATAGTGTTTATACTTTCATCAATAACAATACTACTAAAGTTATATGGTTCAGTTCCAAGATTATAATCAAAATTACTCACATCATCAACATAAATTATATTATCGGATGAATTGAGATCTTTAATAATTTTTGCGGTTGGGTAAATCTGAGCAATTATAGATTGTCTCTTTTTAGAAATAAATTCTCCATTAATTACTCTATCAGTCTTCTGTTTTGTCCATGACATCGGTTTAGAGTTTACTTCATCGACTCCTTGATCAACATATAAATTTGTTTCAAATTTATCTGAAGATGATATATCAAAAATTGTTCTTTGATCTTGAGTTTCTGTTTGAGCAATAGTATCATTTTTATAAACTCTAACATTATCACCTTTTTCCAAAGATGGAATGACATTATTTACTTGAAGATCATCTACTCCTCTTGTTCCTCTATAGAAGAAAATGTCAATTTTATCTTCTGATTTGGGTGCAACAGAAAAAGCAAATGATGTTCCTCCATCAAATGTGTATGATTCTCCAGGTTCTTGAATGGTTCCATTAATGAATATTAGCAGAGCATTTTGTAGGTCTAAAGAAGAATCTTCAGGTTTTTCAAAACTTAATAATGATCCATTATATAATAGTGGGAATCTTATTCTAGTTCCATTTTGGAAATTCTTAATAGAATCAATATAATCAAGTTCTCCAAATTGCCAAGAGGCAAAATTATCAGTAAATACTTCCAATACTGTCAGTTCAAATTCGGATAATGGAGATGTTAAACCTGCAGCAGTTACAAGTCCAACAGGTTTGAATACATCACCTTTTCTGAATGAATATCCATCTCTTGCAATAGTGAAATTATTCACAGAATGATATGTTGATCCAATACCTGTAGTAGAACTTGCTCCAACATTAACATTGAGCAATAATCCAATTCCAGTATCTGTTGTTGGACCCAATCCAATTCTAGACACACCAGTAACTTCAAGATTTTCATATGAAGGTTCAGAAACAAATATTTGTGTTTGATTGGAATAATTGGATCCACCATTAGTTACATTGAATGTCAATGTTCCTCCTGTTCCTACAGGTGAAGCAGTTATTACTGCACCGGAACCATTTCCACTTGGATCAACAATAGAAACTCCGATTGATACTATAGAATTATATCCTGATCCAACATTGTCAGTAGAACCTGTTCCAATAGTATTTTGAATTACTCCACCACTTACAACTGCAGTGACTGCTGCTCCTGCAAGAGGTGCATATCCTTGACCACCAGTAGATCCAAGAGATATAATAATTCCACCTCTAGGAATTTGATTCTGATTGATATCCGATTGCGATACTAAAATACTTGCAGGGTCTGCACTGTCTGTTCTAATTCCACTAAACGAAACGGAAGATATTCCCGTTGGTGTAATTTGCTCGATAATACTGAAATTATTTAATGGATTATTTTCAGTTGTTGGTGTTTGGAAAATTCCATTAATAAATACGACTCCATTTCCTCCAGTTGTTCCAATTCCAGCAGTATTTGCTCCACCAACTGTTAATGTAAAAGTTCTACCAATTCCAGTAAACTCATCGGAAATATCATCAAAAATTTCATTCGTATCATAATTTTTTCTGAGGAATACTCTACCAGTAAAATCGGAAGTTTCAAATTTTAGATTATTTTCAGTTCTAGAAACATTTGGGTTTCCTCTAGGCGGATCTGTAAAGAAAATACTATCTCCAACAATATTATAAGATCCTCTGTATATTCGTGTTGGAGTTGTATCGGTGTGTGATTCTGCAGTTGATCCAACATGACCCCTTTCAACCTCAACTATTGTGGATGACCCCGTACCAGTTATTGGTCCACTTGCAGTTGTTCCAAATCCAACATTAATAATCTTCATATATTCATCGCCAATTTTCAATATATTGCCAGGTGATATTGTTGAAATTCCACTTAGAGCAAAAGTAGTATCCGTTGGAGAAATACTTCCACTATTTCCAGACAATGTTTGGGAAACTTTAGTAAAAGCAATTGGATATTGGGCTATATTACCAATAGTAATCAGTGCTTTTTCATTTCTCTTTGCCATTGAGAACTCGTGACTGTTTCCACTACCTAAATCGGTAAAGGTTACAGCAGTTCCAGATTTTACCGTTGATATTGAAAAGTTATCATTATTATTAACAACAGCAAAAACTTGTGTTGGAAGAGTTTCAATTATAGAACCATTTTTATATGTCATTGGAGAGGATGTCACACCAACAAATGTTGATCTTGGAGTGTATACTAATTCTTCTCCATCACTAAAGAAGTGATTATCGATTGAGAACTTTCCTGTAGATGCATTAAGAATTGTAGTATCTTCTGGATTAAATTTCTTAGCAAAAATTGGAGTTTTATTTGATCGCAATATAAAATTATTTCTATTGATACGATCACCATTTATTGCGAGATATCGATCAGTATTGACCGTTTCAATAGATGTACCATATGAAAGATCTGGTGCTTGATTTATAATATCAACTTCAGTATATAAACATTCACTAAATGATTTAATTTCTAGATCACCAGTAAAGTTAGAATCTGGATAGAATTTTAATAATACATTATTTCCCTGATATTCTCCACCAAATGTTCCAATACCCATTGCAGTATCAAATGTTCCAATACCAGATGCTGAAAGCAATGGTAATTGCTGCACATAAATGTCAGTTCCATCTTGAACCATCATTATTTGTTGAACTGATTTAGTAGTTCCAATTCCAACTTCAACTAAAGATTTAGAAGAATCGAATGAGTTTTTATCCAAACTCAAGAATGAAGTAGATACTCCAGAAGTCGTTGTAGAAAAACCTGCCTCATAAATTGCAGATCTTTCACTACCTTCAGGTTGATTTGGTAAAATATATCTAAAGGTTCCAACACCAACAGCAGTTGTTCCAAATCCAACAATTCTTGTTTTTACAACTACATCTTCACTAGATTGATTTTCATAAGTTAAATTTACTGTGCCAGAATTTATATTTGCATCAAAAAATCCTAATAAATTTGATGATCTGGAAAATTCTTCAGTATCAAAGTAAAATTCTGCAGTACTTACATCAGTCCCGTTATGTGTAAGATATACTTCGACAAAATTTGTTTCTTTAGAGGATTCTTTATATATTTGTGCATTTACATGTAATGATTCAAATTTATCAGTAGAAAAACCAATAACAGTATTTGAAGTTCCAGTAAGAATTTCTTGACTGCGAGATATTAGATCAATAAATCCAATAGATGTTGTTCCAACTCCAACTACTTGAGCATCAAACTTTTTGTCAATATACTTAATGTCATACTCTGTATCGAATGAATCTTTTGGAGTGAATCTAATATAAGTATCTCCAAAATTATCATTTTCAATTGAAAAATCTCCATATTGTTCTTCATCATTTGTCATTACTCCAGATCCTACATTGACTAATGATTGTTTTTCTAAAATGCCAATATTTCCACTTATAATATTTTTTACAAAAATCAAACTTGTTAATTGAATCTGATTTTTTCCACTTACATCAGATACTTTAAAAAGGTAATTATTATAAGATTGAGAATTATCAATTTTAAGTAAATCCTTAAATGTAAATGGTTCGTCTTCCGAGTTAGAAAATTGATCCTTAATGTCATCTATTTTTAAAACAATATTTGATGTAGATTCATTATAATTTGTTAAATTTTTATTTTTTAATTTTAAAAACTTAGATTTATTACCGACAATATCTACATCTTTTGTAAAATCAAATATATTGATCGTATCAACTCTATTTTCTGAAATAAAGTCTTTAATTACTATAGTTGAATTAGAAGTAGTTTTAATTCCGATCTTTTCATCTTCATCAGACATTACTACAGTGTCTGAGAAGTTTTTAATTCCTATTGAGTGAATCAAACTATTAACGGGTGTTCTAATATCATTCCACTGTTGATTACTACTAATAGAATAAGATAAATTCTGGTAATAATTATTATCAGCAAGAACTTGATAATCTTCACTCAATTTTCCAGTTTCTTTGTCCCAACCTTCATCTTTTCTATTTGAAAACTTAATTTCATAGAATCCTTCATATTTTTCTATAGATTCAATAGTGGCAATATTTCCTGAATTTTTTCCTTCAATCTTCTCACCAATAGAAAGATCATAGGATCCAAATACCTTAAGGGACTCCAATTCATTATTTGCAGTAACTTGCAAATCAATTTCTTTACCATCAATTAGTAATTTTTCACCAATATCAAAAATTGATGGTAATAATGAGATTGAGAATGTAGGATAATTCTTTTTGGATATGACCGTTCCAAAAGAATCTTGAATTGTTTTTGCAATTCCCGTATTTGTTCCCAATCCAGCAATACTAATAGTTACTTGATCATTGGAAATTCCAGATGTAAATTTGTTTTCATATTTTGTTACAGTAAAGAATTTATATCCATAATCACTGGAATTGAATCCATTTCCATTTGTTCCAAATTTTTCAATCCCTTCAACAAAAACGTCATCATTTACTGCAAAAACATCTGTAGAGAACCCTGCAAGTGGTGTGGTTAAGACGCATGTAAAAATACCGGTATTTGATGATTGAACTTGCTTAATACTAATTCCGTTAGTGTTATTAGTTGCAAAAAGTTCTGCTGATTGATCGGATATTCCTTTTGGAGAAACAACAATTTTTAATTCGGTAATTGAATTTGCAGTCAATATTGGAGAAATTAAACCATTATCTAGTTCTTCTCTAGTGTCATTATTAACAACAACTATTTGTGGTGCAGAAACATATCCAGATCCACCAGCAATTATAGTTGCAATTCCAATGGTATTTGAATCTTTTAATTCAATTTTAGGTGATATAAAAGCTTCTGGCTGCAAAGTTTTATCTGAAGAATATTCAAATCCTTCATTAATAATTTTAGTGTCTTTAATTGACCCAATATCATTGGAATTTAAAGAAACGAACAAATTTTCCCCAGATGTTGAAGTTACATCTAAAAGAGTGGGTAACTTTTTATATCCAGATCCACCAGATAATAAATGTATTTTATTTACGGGACCAGATGCACTTAATGAAGTAGTGGTGTATTCTAATTTATCACACTCTGTAGATGCATATGATAATTTTTCTGGAGATTTTTGTAGAGAAATTTGGAATGATGTTAATCCTACGTTAGAAGTAACATATGTTTGATTATATGAACTATCTACAAATAAAATTTCAGAATAATTACTTACATTAGTATCAGAAGAACTAATAAATCCAGATTTCTCTAAAGAGTAATAAAGTTTTCTTGGTAACTTAGAACTGTTATTGATCGTAAATGTTGCATTAGCAGATCCTATTGTTCCAGAACTTTCTAAACTAAAAATACTTGTAGATCCGGTAGAAACAAATTCATTATCAAAATCTTGATCGTAAAATACCTTAAATAGATATCCAGATAATGAAGAATCTGATAAATCAAATACTAAATTATTATTTTTTACAGACTCTATTCTAGGATTAATTTTAGAAATATTTTGAGATAATCCTCCGGTGGATGCAAAACTCACAACTACTGGAGGATTGCTAGTGGAATTAATTAATGTTTCACTCAACTTAATTGAATCGGAATTGATTTTGTAGACATAATATGAACCGGTTTGTAGTCCGGAGATAGTTTCATCTGCATCGTAGTATACTTTATCTCCAGTATTCAACTTATGGGAAGTTATTGAAATTTTATTGGTAGATGTACTTACTGCTAAAGAAGAGAATCCTATTGGATTAATTTGAAGATTTCCTGTTAAAGAATTTCTACTTACTTTAACAGCAGTAGAAGTTCCAATACCAACAGAGAGATTTGGTTCTACAATTAAAGAAATTTTATCTCCAGCAATCAATCCATGTGCTGTTGATATTGAAACAGTACTTGTAATTCTTTCGACTTTTGCCGTTTTTTGTTCATAATTACTTTCAAAATAATATTCATCACTATCATCACCATTACTTATAAAATAAACTTCATCAGAAGTTCGAGTAGTTTTTATACCAATTGTGCTTGGTGACTTATTTACAGCAAAAATAGTTGTTGATGATAAGTCAAATGGTGTTCCGGTTGGTGAAGTTGAAATTGAGATAACTCCATTATTACCATTTTTACTAAATGTAAGTTCTTGATTAGTTTGGAAAGGATGATCTTCTAAACTAATTCTCTGTGTAGGAATAGATCCTGTGATTGTTTCATTTCCAAATACAAATGATGTCGAATATCCAACACCCGATGTTGTACCTACTCCAACAGATTCTCTAGGATTAAAGTAAACTCTATCATTAGATTTTGAGTCAAAATAATCAAGTTTTTTATCTACTGTAAATGTTTTTGATTTGAAAGATACTTCTGTTCCAACAGTATGTGCAATTCCAGCATCACCTCTTTTTACTCTAAAAATATTTTTATTTTGATATACATTCAAAACTTCTAAAGTTTCTGTTCCGATACCAATACTACTACCAACTGAAACTCCGGGTGGTATTTGAGTTACATAAATTTCAGTTGTTATTCCAGGTGTTATGGATGCTACAATTTCTGTAGTCAATCCAGAATTTGAAATAGTTGGAACATCAATTTTAAAATAATCATTTAACTTGGTAAGTTGAGAAGTACTAAATCCAGATATTGTGACGTAATCATTATCCGATAAATTATGGAAAGGTGATATAGTTACTGTTACTTTTCCATCATTTCTCCAAGTGAATAGAGCGTTATTATAAACCTCACTAGAACTATTAATATTATTGATAGTTTTGCCTTTTATTGAAGATACATTAGCAGAAATTCCTCCACCATTTGTATTAGTATCATCAAAAATTAAAGTATCATTTATTTTATAATTTTCTCCAGAATTCACAACCTCTATAGAAGAAACAGATCCTTGTTCAACAGATTCAATAGAAATTTTTTGCCTTTTAATTTCATTACTTTCAATAATAAAATCATTATCAGCATTTGATTCTGAAATTTTATATGCTAAAGTGTTTCTAGAAAGAGATGAATTATTAAAATCAAATTTTTGATCTAAGGTTTTATTTTCTTTGATGGTATTTGATCTGAAAGTATTTCCAATGAAATATGGAAACTCTGGATTTCCATTGATATCAATTGTGGCATAGTATGCATATACTCCATTTGGAAAATCTGGTGTTTTTGCAAATCTTCCATTATTTCTGTCAAGATCCCCATTTTGACTATCATACTTATAATCTTCAACAAAAGATCCGAGAGGAAATTCTATTGATGATGGTCTATCTAAAACATTAGATATACTCTTCGTATATCCTGTTGTCATTGTCTTAATTCCCGAATTTATATTTTCGGGATCTATAGACGAGTATGATCCATAAATTGGATTTCCATCATATGCCCATCCAATAATTTTTGATACAGATGTTCCATCATCATTAAAAGATGTTCTCAATGTATCAAAGTAACCCGTCACCGAATATGCTAATTCATCATCTTCATCTACTAATATTTCATTTTGTTGTATAGATAATTTTTCAACTTGATTTATTGTAAGATCTCTTATAGATGCATCTAAAATTGCTCCCTTTCCAGCAGGAATAATTTCTATAAAACTTGATGTAGAATATCCGATTCCAGCATTAAGTACCTTTACATCATTAATTTTTTCATTAACAATTACTGCTCTCAATTTAGCACCAGTTCCAGATCCTGTTGGATCGAAAACTACTAAATCTGGAACTGAAAAATACTCAGATCCTCCAAATTGCAAATTAACTTCGTTTATAGATCCATTTGCGATAATTGGTTCTAGATTGGCATCTTTCCCAGTTTTGAAAGTAAAAGATGGTTTTTTCTCAAGATTTAGAATATTTGACCCATACTTTGTTCCTTCTTCATAAAGATAAATTTGCTCAATATTTCCCTTAATAATTGGTGTGGCAACTATAGATTGAGATTGTGTTGTTGTTCCTAATCCAACAGATGTAAATTCGACAGACACTTGTATATCTGGATATTTAAACTGATGGAACTCAGTCCCTACAGAAGTAAAATTTATATATTTGTTCTGCTCATAGTTTGTGGTAATTGTTCCTCCAATACCTGCATCAGATAATCTAAAAGAATTATCATCATTTTTTAAGATATAATATTGATTAGTTGTTGTTAGTCCAGATATAGACGATCCTGTTGACGAATATTCGATAATCTCACCATCAGAAAATCCATGATCAATGAAATTGATCAAATCATTAGATGTAGAAATTCCCGAAGGTTTGACTAAGAGTTTTCTATTTGTAAATTTTCCCCCATCTAAAACTTTTATTTCGGAAATTGTATTCTTTTGATTTAGGGTTGCAAATTTTTGTATTCCGGTCAAAGATGATGATTCAAAAGAAATTGTATTAATTCCAGATTGAAAATCTGTAAATGTATTGAATAATTTAATAGTTGTATTATTATCAACTTCTGCAAAGTAATTGGAATTGTCAATTAATGTAGATACACCCAATCCAATAGTAATACTACTGTTTCCACTATTTCTATACGTAATTTCTTCCCCATTAACAAAATTATGATCAGTTAAAAATGTAATTTGTGGACTAGTTGTGCTTATACCCCCACCGTCAGTTGTTCTTCTTGCATCAAATAATACTTCTCTTCTTCTAACATTTAGTACTGGTTCAAATGATCCTCCAGATCCATTTCCTCCAGTAACATTGATTGATAAAACTTCCTTAATATCAAATTGTTGATTGTCAATAAAAACATTCTTAATAGTTCCAGTAACTACTGGTTGAACTAATGCAGTTGTTCCAAGTCCGGCAGAAACTTCAATGAATGGAGGATCGATAACATCAAAATCAGATCCTCCATTTAAAACTTCAATTTTCTTTAGAGGTCCAAAATAAATCTTATCAAAGGTTTTGTAATTTGATATCTCGACACCATTAATTAGCATTCCAGTTTTACCTGGATTTGTTATCTCTCTAATACCATTTTTGATATTTGGATCTAGTGTAAATTTCTTTAAGACTTTTTGTGGATTTATTGTTTCAGATTTTTGCGAATATAAAGTGAAACTATGTGTTTCTAAAGTGGAAGTTAGGGATTCAAACTGAATACTATTTGAATCTGAATCTAAGAAACTTGGTGATGTGAAAAGTTTTATCTTTCTAGGATTGATCGATGAAACCTTTACATAATAAGATCCCTCCAACAGTCCTTTGAGAGGTGTCCCAGATGCCTTATATTCAATTTTTTCACCACTTATGAAAGGAACATCACTATCAAATAAAATGGAGGTATACAGTCCAGTTGAAACGTCAATATCCTCAAGACTTCCGGAAGTTGAAGAAATTGTTGCAACATTTAATTTTTTAGTTATTTGATAAGCATAAGAATTGGTAAATCCGTTTCCCCAAGATGGAAGTGAATTTGAAGCTACGTATGCAAATTTATCGCCATCTAAATAAACATTTTGAACATCAGAAATAATTGTATTATTTCCATATTTAAAATTAACAAAATTACTATTAGATTTATTAATTTTTCTCCTCAACTTATAATTGGAACTTGGATTTGGAGAAAAAGAACTCAAATTTGCTATCGTTATAGATTTAGAATCTAAAGGTATATCAGAACTAATATATGGCAAATCTGAATTTGATGTTGGATATGCAACAATATTAGTTGAAACATCAATAAACTCTACAAGATCACCTTTCTTCAATTGAGATCTATCAACTGAAGATTTTAATATGACACCACCACCAGTAAAACTGTCAATTTCTATTGAGGAACTAGTATTATAAATCCAAGAATTTGTAAATATTTGTTTATATGTCTTATTTTGTTGTGGATTTTTAATTAAAGTACCAATATTTTTAACTGTTATAATTTGATTTTCATCAACAGAAATAGATTTCGACCTCTGGGCAAAATTTGATAATACTCCTGTTAGTCTAAGAACTACTTTATTTTCTATATTTCCATTTTCATATGAAAAATAGGTATCATCAGAAAAAATATTATCGGTAGCAGAAATATTCTGAGAAATTCCAGAACATCCCAAAAACTGATTTATACTTTTATCGGTATAAGTAATAACATTATTACCAGAATATATTGTTCCTGTCTGACCAAATCCAATTGTTGAGTCTACTGATATTATAGATGACCCGGCATTTACATTTTCAAGAACTTTGGAACTAGGGGTAATTTTGAAATTGCCTTTAACATTGCTATTTTCAGCATATCCAACAAATAATCCTATCTTAAAATATTGTTTTTGATTTCTAGTAAATGCTTCAACAGAAGATATTGAAGCATTTGTTTCAGAATCTGTGGTTTTAACTAATGTTTGTCCAACTATTTTTGTTGGATCGCCACTTATTACCTCGGCTACACATATTTCTCTTCTAATAAATTCTGCATCTGAAGGTTTAATTAAGTAATCTTCAAGATTGATTATTTTAGGAGTCTCTCCATACAATACATTAAATAAAATTCTAAAGGAATCATCGGTTCCTTTAGATTCATAAAAAGATCTAGATTCCTTTATAAAATTTCCAACATCAATTTTTGAATCAAAAACTCTATTTTCAAATCCTGGAGTATATGTAGTCTTAAGTTTTTTATAGAACTCATTTAAGAATAGAGAACTTAAATTTTGTATATTTGATTCTGATGTATGAGATGCTGCTGTTGTTGTAGAAAATACTAATTCTTCTTCATTTAGATCTTGATGGTAACTAGTAATACCACTAAATCCACGAATACATCCAGTAAAACTATTTGTAGTAAGTCCAGTATATGTAATGACTTCATCATCAATCTTTAGTAAACCATACTGATTTGGAAATCCTTTAGTACTAGAGACTGAGATAATATCATTACTTACATCAATATCTGCAGATAAAGTTGTTGATCCTATAACAACTTCTGGAGTAAGATTATCTACCTTTAAATATTGATCTAAATTTTCTACAATATCAACCGGACCTCCCTGATATTCTTGAGAGATATAATATTGCTTTAAAAAATCAATAGTTTTTGGACTTTCATCCAAAACAAACTCTGGTAGTTGATTTGAAACTATATCCTGAATCTTAATTCTAGATTCAATTCCGGTTTGTATCATATTACTCTCTGATTAAACTTCCGTTAGAATAGCTTGATGTGTAGAAATCTCTACTGAAGACAGTGCCAGATATTTCATCCCCAGAGGAAATAACATCTTTAATCATATTTATTTTAGTTTTTGAAAGATCAAAATTCAAATAAAGATCTTTCAAACCAATCACATCATTAGACTCTGGAAAAGCTTGTATTTCTATAACATTGTTAGGTTTTACAGTTGATACTATATTTACTGTTCCAAGATTTATTTCACCTTTTATGTAATCAATAGTTCCCGAAGATTTGGCAACAACCCTTATATTTCCATCTGGTAAATTTTTAACAATCGATATAATTCCAGTTTTTTTATCTGCATTTGGAATATCAGTTAGATAGACAATATCACTTTCTCCTGCAATTCTAAATCCCGTAGATTTGATATTCTTACCATCTTCAGAAACATGAAATTGATTTCCAAAACACAATTCATATTGTGCAAATTGATTCAATAAAGCAAATAGATTTCTTCTTATTTTCACTCTTGTGATATTAGATGTAATTGAAGTGTCGGTATCATCAATTGTTCTAAGAACTTTACTATATCTAAATCTACCTCCAAACTTATTCAGATCTGTGGATTTTGAATAATTTGTGAGTGAATTTGATATTTTTGATCCTAAATCACTTGCTGTCGTTATCATAGAATCATTATAATAAACAAATGAATCTAATTCAACATATAAAAGTTTTAAGTCTACAATTTTTTGATTAATACCAGAGATTGAATATTGCTTTAGTTGTGATAAAATTCTTGTTTTATTGAAATCAGATACTAAAAAACCATTTTTTGGTTTAATTGAAATTTGTACTGTTCCAAATTCTGGAGGATCTAATTCTTCACCCCCAACAACAGATACGGATTCTGTATCAGGATATATTGTTTTTATAATAGATTCATAATCTCTTCCAGTAACTGCTCTATTCTGTGAAGAATATATTCTTGGAGCAAAATACTTAATAGAATCTACCGATTCTATATCTCCACCATTACTAGATTTTCGTGATGTAGTAACTGAAAATGGTTGCGGGATAACAGCATTCCCATTGCTATCAACTACTCTTCCTGAGAATGAAAATCTGGAAGCATCATTCCCGTCTTTTCCATCAGTAACAAGATAGTCTATAGTGATAATTTCGCCACTTTCTAATTTTCTTCCTATTAATCCATCACCAAATAATAATTCATATTTTTCATCTTGCACTTCTTGAAGTAAAAATATATAAGATGATCCAGTAACATTTGTAATATTATCAATCAATTTATATTGCAAACCTAATCCAGAATCACCTTCTTTTTTTACATATACTTTGATAGTAGATGTGTCTACAAAAGAATTATTGATTATGAATCTTTGATCCAATGAAGAATCTACTACAAATTGTTTTGTAAGAAATGTTCCCTGTGATATCTCAACATTATCGAAAGTAGCCGTCCTTTTATTTACGGGTGTTCCATCACTATTGAAATCAGTTATACTTGCAGTTTTTTGTATATCTTCTAATATTGAAAATGTGTAGGAAGTATCACTAGAACTTCCTACACAAACTAATCCTTT
>Ga0181369_1000058_pt1 | contig 28168 bp, 20 predicted proteins | sample LowvirmetaG_8_FD_130088 | JGI IMG/M metagenome (GOLD analysis project Ga0181369, IMG submission 130088) | Marine viral communities from the Subarctic Pacific Ocean - Lowphox_04 viral metaG | ecosystem: Environmental > Aquatic > Marine > Oceanic | place: Subarctic Pacific Ocean | collected... | reverse complement strand
TCGCCAATGTCTGGAGCAGTGTATGTATAATGAGGGTCTGGCGATCCTATAGACTCAAGGTGGCCACCAATGTCTTGAAACGGAAACTTAGTATAGTTTGATGGATATCCAGCTTCTCTTATTTGACTTCCAATCAGAAGGGAAGGGCTAAAAACAACATTGGTGTTTGTATCTATTGTTGCATTTTTTGAGGCTCCAATATAAGTAAAATTTGAGTCTATAATTGTATTATCTTTACCAGCCAATATACAAGAATCGATCGAGTTGTTTAATACATTTCCACTCCCTGCTGCAACCAACGACCTTTCAGATTCTAAAACGTCAGCTCCTTCTCCAGCAAGAACGGAACAATCAATAGAATTTTCAATTCTATTAGAATCCCCAGCATTTATAGAAGATCTGGTTGAATTAATTATTTCATGAATTCTGCCCGCAGTAATCGAAGAGTCGGTAGAGCTAGATATATCATTGTCTCTTCCAGCAACAATTGTACAGCCCGTTCCAGTAACGTTATTATTTTCTCCAGCAAAAAGGTTTATAAAATCACCAGATGCGGTATTTGTTTTCCCTCCTATTAAAACTGTTTCATCGCTAAAAACTTTATTGCCACTGCCGCCAACAAGAACGCTTCTGTTGCCGCTCATTATATTTAAAGCTCCACCTAACAAAACGGAACCAGTCGAATCTTTCACAAGGTTTCCAGTTCCAGCTCCAATTATAGAGCTAGTTGAATTTTCAATTTTATTATCATCTCCCGCTATTAGCGCCGACGACTCTGAAGAAGAGATTAAATTCCCACTACCTACTCCAATTAAAGATTTATTAGAGGACCTTAATTCATTAGCTGTTCCCGCCTCTATAGAAGAATCATTTGAACCGCTTAGTATATTAGATCTTCCAGCATTAACAGAAGAGTGGTTTGTTACTCTTATTAAATTTCCAGATCCAGCCCCAATTGAACAATCATCCGATCTATCCATATTGTTGCTTCTTCCAGCTACAATTGTAGATGCGGTTCCAGTTATGTTATTATTTTGTCCAGCAAAAAGTGTTGTAAATTTTCCAGATGCTGTATTTCCCTCTCCTCCCAATAAAACTATTCCGTCACCGAAGAGAGAGTTTCCACTGCCACCCACTAGAGAACTATAATCTCCAGAAATTACATTGTCTCTTCCACCCAATAGCGCGGATTGGTCTCCACTTTTTACGTCATTTCCTCTGCCACCTAATATTGAAGCTGAATCAGTATTTTCTCCAATTAAATTATTTCTGCCGCCCAATATAGAGCCCTTGCTTCCAAAATTTTCATTCAAAAAACCTCCACCAATGATAGAGAGATCTCCACTAACTTTATTTTCTTGTCCAGCCAAAATAGCAGACTGTTGTTTAAAAACTTCATTTTGATGTCCACCACCAATAAAAGACGAGTCCCCGCTTATGTAATTTCCACTTCCAGCACCCACAGAAGATCTTTCTGAATCTTTTACGATATTTCCCTGCCCACCCAAGATTGAAGAGCTTTCTCCGCCACTAATGTTATTTAATTTTCCATCTAATATTGATGAATTTTTAGAACCTGTAATTTGATTGTCTTCTCCTGCCAAAATATTTGATCCAGTTGCGTCGGTTAGCTTGTTTCCGCTACCTGCAATAATAGATGAATTTTGAGCCCTTAATATTTCATTTGAATTTCCCGCAAGCACAGAAGATTCTACAGCTCCTTCTGTTTTATTACTTTTTCCAGCTCCTATTACAGATCTTGGGCTGTTTTTAAGATCATTTAATGTTCCTCCAGCTATGAAAGATCTATCAGATCCAGAAATAGAATTAAAAGATCCAGCTGAAACAGATCCAGCAGATGAATTTTTTAAAGAATTTGAGTCGCCTCCGCCTATAAACCCTCTATTTGATTCATTTATAATATTTAAATTACCTGCATTTATAATAGATGTTGAAGATCCAGATACTTGATTTTGTTCGCCACCAACAATTACAGATTTTTCTGCAATCAAAAGGTTTCCACTTCCTCCTACTATTACGCTTTTTTCTCCACTTACAGTATTTCCTTCACCCCCAATTGAAGAACTAAAAGATCCAGAAATTTTATTTTCTTTTCCTCCTACAATAGATGCATGAGTGGAATTTTGCTCTATTTCATTTTCTTTACCTCCTAATATAGAGCCGTATGAACCAGAAACTTCGTTGTTGTCTCCTCCTAGAATTGCCGCATACTCGCCAGTAATTCTATTATTCAGTCCGCCACCTATAGCAGATCCTTGTCCATTAATTTCATTACTTGAACCAGCTATTATCCCACCAGCACTTGAATTTATTTGATTTGAGGTGCCTGCACCAATAAAAGACTCATCAGAGTTTATAGTATTTGAAAGCCCTGCAGATATTGAAGATTTATCGCCAGAAATAATGTTATTTTGTCCAGCCGAAACAATAGAGCTTTTTCCAGTAATTTTATTGCTTTCTCCAGCTCCTATATTTGAATTTGAACCTGTTAATAAATTCGAAACGCCAGCCCCTATGAAAGAATTATCGCCACTTATGTTATTACCAGATCCAGCACCAATAAAAGATTGATTACCTGTTAATAAATTATTTAATCCAACCGCAATCGCAGAGGCGTCGCCAGTTAATCCCTGCCCTGTTCCTGCTAAAATTACTGAATAGTTTCCACTTAAATTACTTATATTACCAGCGAATATAACAGAGCCATTAGAGTTTTGAGCTTGTTGCAAGACCCCTTCCCCTAAGCCAGAGAGGGGATTGCTTTTGTAAACAATTTCTAAACCTTGGTATTTGGGCACAGAATCGAAGTTTTTAACCCCAGATATGTCTTGATCTCCAGTTCTTAATACTATACTGTTTCCATGCCAATCGACACTGGAGCCATCTCCATTTGTTACTATTGCCGTATTTGGATCCGAATTTAAGACGTAAATGTAAGTCGAATCTATTCTCTGTCCTTCAAGGTTTGCCATATCTATAATTACACAAAAAGAAAATATTAATCATTAATAGTGTTCCAAATAAAGTCGTTATCATTCCAAATGGTGCCATTATTTTTAGCCCAAGAGGCTATGGATGTTAAATTTGTTAGAAGCGCTGCGTCTTCCAGGCCAAATACAAAATCTGCTTTTTCCGACAAGCTAGATGAAGTCGAGCCATTTACAGCTTTTTTTTGCAAAAAAGCCTTAGAAATGTCAAACATGAAGCTTTTTCCGTTACTCTTCTCTCCACTTATGCTAATATGATACTCATGTGGATTTTTTAAAAAATTTATAAAAGAGTCCCCAAACTCTATATCTGAAAATTTATTTTCTATGGATATATTACCCAAAAACGGAGGAGTGGCCTTTCTACCCATAGGAAAAAACTTATCTACAGAATTTATTCTTTTTCTGTTAAAGTTTAAATCAAGGTTAAAAGATTGTATTCCGTCGGGCTTAATCAAGAAAGAAGTATCAGAACCTATGCCGCTTACCTTTACAAAAGTTTTGCAGCCAGGAGTAAACTCACCATAATAATTAGATGTCGATATTTCTTTTTCTATATCAGCAAAAACAAAATTTCCAACAGGTTGTTGATCGCCAGTTGAATTAACAGAGGGGGCTTTTCCGCTACTAGATAAATATTCATTATTGGAACCGCTATATTCTTGTGCAATTATATTACTTCCAACATAAGAATAATCACTTTTTAAAATACCATTTATACTTTGATTTATGCTTATAGAATCTAAAAAACAATTTCCTATAGATATAGAACTTTTGTATTTACTTAGTGCTGTTCTTTCTTCATCGGTACTTATTAAAAAATAAAAATTCTTTCCATTATCAAGGTCTTGTACAAGACTACCCCCAGTGAATGCATCCTCAAAAAGAGTTTCAAAATTTTCTAATATAGATATATCTAGAGAAATATCTGGCGCTTGATTGGGATACGTAAAGCTTTTTTTCTTCGAGCCTATATAATTATTTTTTTTAGTTAAACCATCAAACGCAAAATTTAAATCTTGTACTGCTGGCAAAAAAGACATTCCGCTTCCAGCATTCATTTTTACCTGATCAAAGTTATCTTCACTATAAAATACAGCAATATCATCAGATCTATTTACTAATCTGCTTGCAGTCATTAGGGTCTCTTAAAATCGACAGGATTAAAATCAAAAGAAAACGAAGAGTTTAAGTTTTCGCTTAGAGAGGCAGAATGTGAATTAGATTTTAACCTTGCTCCAGATATTTGAAAATTTTGAGCTTGAGATCCCTCGCTTAAAAAATTTAAATCAATGACATAACTATCGTTTTCATTTAAGAATGTTTTTAAATTAGAGTCATTTCCATTAACAACAAATTCTGAAGTTATGCAAGAGATAGAGATGGAGCCTTCCGTAGTATCTACAAACCTTCTCTGTATGGGATATTTTTTTCCTATTTTAAATATTTTTTTTCTATCAAAAGGTATTTTTAAATTAAAATCTTGAACCATATCAGGCTTAACTAAAAATATATCTTCAGACTGTACCCCAGATATAGAAATGTTAGTTTTGTGTGCTGGGTAAATTTTATTTTGTAAATTAGATTGCGCATCCAAAATTGATTGCACGTCTGGTAGGGTCGCCGTTAAATCCTGCAATTGAGTGCCAGTTAAATCTATCGCTGGATTTGATATGTCATTTGATACTAATTGCTCAGCGTTTACATTACTGCAACTATAGGAATATTTAGAAGACAAAAATTGATTTTTTGATTGAGACATCGAAAAGCTTTCAATGAAGGCGTTTCCAAAGTTTATCGTTTCATCTGCGTCAGAAAAACTGTCAAAATTTTTATTTTTTCCTATTAAAGAATAGAAACTGACATCTTTATTTAAGTCGCTCAGAAGAGCGGTTCCACTAAAAAAGCCAGAAAATATGTCTTCAAATGTTTCAAATATAGTTATATCTAGATTCACATCTACATCATATCTATTAATTCTTTTTGAATAAAATGTATTGCCCAACGTCAATATATCTTCTGTTTTAGTATCAAAATTAAAAGAAAAATCTTGAACAAGTGGAATCAATTTTATTGAAGATGCATTGTTCGATGCATTCAAATATGAGGTCTCTCCACCCTTAAGCAAAGAAACGTTTTCATATGTGATTGTTGGTCTGTTTGCATTAATTGTCATAATAATAATTATCAAACATTGGGTCTGACTTAAATTTAACAACCTCATCTATTGTGATACTTATGTCATTACAATTTTTATATACAAATTTATGATTAATTGAGCTACAAACAAAAAACTTTCTTCTTGTATATAATTGAGGCAGCGGCAATTCAAAAGGCATATAGTTTTCATGCTTTTCTATAAAATGAAGAATCGATCTAGTTTCTTTATCTGTCCTATTTTTAAAATTTAATGTTAATCCTTTTATTAAGCCAGCGTTACCTTCTGTTTTACCAAAAGAACTAAATGAATTTTTTAGCTTTACTATTTCTGATTTTTTGTCTGTAGATATTTTTACATCATCATCTAAATCATAAAAAAAAGATCTTGTCCATTTTGTGTTGGCGCCCGTTGGGCTTGTATCTGCATCCGAAGTATGAGCTTGATTGCAATAATAAAACTTCTCAATTCTATTAGCGACTGTGTCAAAGTTTGAATATCCAGCTGTATCATAGTTTGGAAAATAAACGACATCAAATTTAGAATAAGATGTGGCGTCCGACCAGGTACTGTTAAAATTGGCAGTGTTTAAATAAGAAGAGCCGCTCCAATCTATAAAAGAAGAGTGACTGTTTTTGATAAGTTTTAAATCTACATCAAACAAGCCATCATGAAATCTAAAATCGTAATTTTCTATATTAAACCCACCCATGTTTTTATATATGTCCCCAGTAGGAAAAGATAATTCAACAGAATCTGAATTGGGAGTATTAAAATCAAAAGTGCCCGAGGTAGTTCTTGATATATTTTCTATAAAACTTAAAAAAGACCTCGCTTGTTCTTCAGTTTTGTTTGAATATTTTAAATTTAATTTTATCTCTGTACCGTTCAAGCCCTTTGAAAACTTTTTATAAAAATTGTCAGCAGTGGTTATGTGAACATTTTCATTTTCAAATGATACAGTAGATCCGTATTCTGGAACAAAGGTGTTAGCTTCGATAATTCCAGTTATATTATTATCTCTATCATAGGTTGCCAATACCTCACTCATTTTTATCCTTTATATAAATAATTTAGCGAACCCCCAGTTCTTGATTCTTCTTGTATTGTGGTTGTCACGGCCGATCTTATTCTATCAGCAAATTCTCTTTGTCGTTCCGAAGATGACTGACCGCCTTCTTGGCTAACTTGTCCACCTTGATCAATATTAAATGTAAAGTCTGAGTTATTGCTGACCTGGTTTCCGCCCATCGCAGAAGCGCCAGCTTCTGCTGCAACTGGAGATACAGAGCCTCCGTTTTGAAATCCTTGCATTGGTAATATGCCCTGATTTAAACTAGATAAGAAATCCGTCCCGTACTTATCTACCGCAGATCTTTTTACTACAAATTCTCCAGGAGTTAACATTGCGGGTACTGTATCTGTTGATCCAACTGAACCACCATTTGCGAATCCAACTCTTCCTCCATTTGCGAATCCAAAAAATCCACCAAGTGCCGATCCGAATCCTCCGAATCCACTTGAAAATCCACCGATAATACTACTGAATAGGCCGCCCATGCCACCGCCAGCTCCTCCACTAAATAACCCACTGAGGCCTTGCTTAAAACCTCCAAATATGTCGCCGAAACCATCTTTTAAGCCACTAAATAAATCACCAAATTTGGTTGTTAGTCCAGAGAAAAACCCTTTTCCTTCTTCTCCCTCTACAGACATTTCCCCCTCTTTTTCGCCAGTCAAGCCTTCTAAAACCCCACCAGCTCCACCAGCTCCACCTTTACTTAATGAAACATCTGAAACATACATTGGGGTAGCTGGAGTAGACCCTAAAGCTGCGCCTTTTTTACCGCCTCCAAATAGTCCAGAGAAAAATCCGCTTATTCCTCCTTTTTTTTCTCCCTCGACGGCACTGCCTGCAGCTGTAGCAGCCGCTCCAGCCGCTCCTTCGGCACCTTTTTCTCCTCCGAAAAAACCTTTAACACCATCAAATAAACCTCCAACTAAACCTCCGCCTGTCCCTGGAGCTCCGCCGCCTCCCATTCCACCCATCAAACTACTAGTAAATTGATCAGCAGCTTGTTGTAAAAACGCGTCCCTAATGTGACCCAAGAAAGTTTCTCCAGCTTTTGAAAGAGCGTCTCCTATATCTTCGGCTCCACTAACAGCGTCTTTAATTGCTGTTCCTAAATTATTTGCAAATAGTTCTGGTATTTCTCTACCAAGCTTATCTTCAAAGCTTAATATTCCTGTATCTAAGTCTTCTAAACCTAGACTAAATCCAGATTGATTTCCCCTAAATTCGGCCAACTCTTTTTCTTTTTCTATTATTTCGCTAAGGTTTGTGAGCCTGTCTTTATGATAAGTTTTATCTTTTTGAGCTTGTTTTTCTGCTGCTATCAGGTCTTTGTCGGCTTTATTTGTCTTGAGGTCTGCCTCTGCTTTAATGGCTGCGGCGTTAGCGTCAGCACTCGCTTTTTCTAGGGCCGCTAATTCTACAGTTAGACTTGAAATTTCGTTGAGTGACTGAAGTCGCCTTGCTTCTCCCGACCCTATCGGACCAGATTTTAAAGTCTGCTTCCTTTTTCTTGTTTCATCTTGCTCTTTTGCTTGAGTGCTTCTAAATGTATTTGAACTATTATTTCTAGATGCATTTTGTATTCTATTGGCCGTTTCTAGCGCATCATTTATCTCTGCTAACGCATCTTTTCTTTCTTTGTCGTTTGCCAACAAATCTTTTTTCGTTTGAAGTTCGTCTTCGGACAAGCTAAGAGATTCTTGCGCTTTAAGCAGGAGATCCGCCATCGCTTCATCTGAAAGTCCAAGTTCAGTTGCCGTCTTTTTGGTTAAATCAAGAATATCCGTTTCAGCAGTAACTTGAGATAATATAGAACTAAGCTTATCACTATTTACACCGACAATTTTCTTTGATTCTACCGCCTCTTCAACTATTCCCTTTAAAGCTTCGTTCCTAGCCAATGCCGCATCTTTTTCTAAATTTCTTATATCTATTTGATTTTGGAGCTTAACTTTTTCTTCTTCAGTGATGGCTTTTATAAGAGAAAGTTCATCTGCCAGATTTGCAGTCGAATTATCTGTTTGTATCGTTGACGTAGATTTTGAAAATGCCTGCCTTGTTTCTAATAAAGCCGACCCAACACTTATGTTTCCAGCCGCTAAAGGCGGAGGTCCTTTGGGTGCAGGCCCCGCTGCGGTTTGGGTTCTACTAAATAAGTTTAATTGTGCAAGTCTAGCTTCTTGAGTAAGGTTGCCAATATTTGCTCCAATATCAGTAAAGTTGAAGTCGCCTTTATTATTTTTGACAAAATCAACAACTCTCTTGTCTAAGTTGCTAAATATTTCTTTTTGACTTTTTAGAAAATTTTCCGCAGCTTCGTCTGAAATGCCTGGTATCTTTTTCCTTAGCTCTTCAGCGGAGGTAAAAACTAAATTACCCAAGGCATCCCTAATTGGCTTTACATCTTCTTCTTCAAGTACTATATCTTCTGTAAAAAGTCCCGTTAGCCCTCTATTTTCTCCTACTTTTGTACCAGCTCTTAAGCTCGATATTGATGCAAAATCTGTATTTGATTGAGATACATCTTCAACCGCAACACCAGATTTTATTGCTGCTATCTGCGTTTCAATATCTTGAAACGCCGTGTCGGTTGCTTCTCCAGCGTCTTTTCCAGCTGTCCTTGTTGCAAAATCTTCTGCTGCATCTCCCATTTGTTTAGCGGCGTCTGAAGCAGCTAATCCAAAGATCACCATTGCATCTTTAGCATAACCAAAAACTCCCTTGCCAGTAAATAATTTAAGACCTACATCCAACGCGGTAAGGCCTAGGGCTATTGGGCCAAGAAGACCTTTCATCAAAGCAAAAGCTCTAGATAAACCCGTAGTTCCTTTAACTAATGTCGTAATACTTTTGCCCCCAAAACCTCCCAAGGGATTAGCTCCGATGGCCGAAACAACAAGCATTGTATTAATTGCACTATTTAATCCACTTACAAATTCGCCCACCTTGCTTTCTGATTCAGTAAATGCACTACCTAATGCACTTACCCCTAATTGTAAAGCAAACAATCTTCCTACTGTAGAATCAAAAGCGCCATCAAGACCCTCCGTAGTCTTTGAGAAATCTAAATTTCCGCTAATGCTACCCGCAGTTGGCGCAGCTACACCTCTTCGGCCTGCTTCGCCAGGAGTTAAAAGACCAAAACCTGAACCTCCAAAATTAAAGTTTGGAATTCTTCCTTGAAAAAAGTTTGGAATTCTTCCAGTTGGCTCGTCCCTAGTATTTGTTACAGCAAGACCTTTTGGATTTTGAGAGTTGCGCAGTTTGCCGCTTTGATTAACTCTAATTTGATTGATTGGTACGCCAGCAGCTTGCTCTCTCCCAATAGCGTCTTCTAAACCGCTACCTTCTGCAAAATTAGGTATGTAACCTCCAGCGGCAGATCTTTGAAATCGTGTAGCTATTCCATCTCTAAGACTTTTTCCAATTAAAGATGCAACGGCATCAGGCGTTGATGATCTTTTAGCGTCAGCTTTTAGAAGCTTATCGTCAAAACGAAAAGCTTTTATTAAATTTTGTGATACGTTTCCTGCTTCTTCAAAATCGAATGGAGATCTATCATTACCAGGACCTTTTAAAAACGTAGGAATGTCTTTTAATTCTTTTGTGCCTAATTGAATTGCAGATTCAAAAATACCGCCCTCTACAGAAGTAGAAAATAAATTACCACTTGCGTCTGAAACATTCCTAACAAATTCACCCATTTCGTCGTTTTTAATACCGACGCCTTTGATTAAAGTTGTAGCAAAGTCAATTAGAGCTGGGGCAAAAGTAGTATCTATATTTTTTCTAAAACTTGAAACAGCACTTTTGTCTATATTTTCTAATGATTGATTTTGAATTCCTCTAACAGATATTGGCGTAGAAGGTTTTGTAATATCGTCACCTACAATTCTCTCGAGCGCACCCTTTTCTTTAGTAGATAGCTTTTGAAATGTTGTATTAGCTATACTAGTGCCACCCCTAGCAAAAGCAGAGAGAACGCCTATTTGCCCAAGAGAATCAAAGTTATAAGCACTCTTCTGTTTTTTTGATTTCGCTGCAGCTCGTTCCTTGCCTCTTGCGTCTTTAACATAACCAGCAGCTTTAGCGTCTGCTTCTGTTATTGTTCCTCTGTTTATACCAGCAGCCACTTGAGAAGAACTGAGATTTCTGTCACCTATTTTAAATCTATTAAAATTCGGTATATATCCACCAGATGCATTTATTTTCTTAGCGCCAGATGGAAGACCGCCAGAGCGAATCATGTCACGATTAAATATCGCATCTCCGCCACCAGCGTAATTAGGAACAAAATACTCGCTAGTATTAGCGACCATCGTTCCGCGTTTACCGCCACCAAAAGCAAAGTTTGGAATTGATACCACTTTAGAACTTGCGGGCGCTCCGCCAACTCCTCTAGATACATCACGAGCCTCGGCAGCAACATAACCGCCAGCACCTCTGCCAGTTTTTCCTACACCACTTTCGCCACCCCGAAATCCTCTATTGAATAAACCTGGGCTTACGGTTGCAGCGGCTTTTTGTACTCTAGCTAAAGCAGCCGCCTGTTGATTATATATTTTTAAAAGAAGTTGTTCTTGAGCTACCTTATTACCTTCAAGGGCTAAAATTTCTTTTTGAATTGCCTCATTTTGAAGAAGGGTTTGAAAGATAGATTTTTGGAGTAAACCTTGTTGCTCTGACGCTTTATTTATACCCAACAAACTCTTGAGTGAAGTCACTCCAAATTTTGCTAAGTCAATGAATAGCTTTATAAATATTGCGCTTATTAAGGCAAGTCCAGGTCCACTTAAAATACTCCCAATACCCTTTACAATTCCTTGAGCAAATTTAGCCCCCATTGAATCTCCCTGCAGTAAATCGGTTATACCATTTACCACTGATGAAAAAACCGCTAAAATATCTTTGGCTGCATCAGTAAACCCCAATTCACCAATTACGGCCGAAAGCTTTTGAGCCCCGACTGCTAAATTATTTATTAATGCCTCTAACGTATCATTCAATTGGGCATTTTTTCTATCTAAAGATCCAGCGGCGCTAGCGGAAACATCTAAGGCTTTTGAAAACTGACTTTGTCCAGATGTTAAATCCTCGACCAAACTAATTAAAATATCACGTTGTCTGACTCCAGCAACTTTTTGAATAATTTCTCCAGCTTCTATACTTTTTAAACCCAGTCTATCTAGCTCTACCGCCAATTCTTGAAAAAGCGGTATTGCAGACCTTACATTTCCAGAAGCATCTGTAGTTGAAATCCCTAAATCTTCTAAAGCTTGTAATGTATCAGTTCTTCCGAGTCTGGCAAAAATAGTTTTAAACGCATTACCAATAACAGCACCACCACGTTGAGTTCTTTCTTGAACTGTTGTTATAACACCCAATAGCTCATCAAAACTTACTCCAGCCACACGAGCCGAAGCAGATGCCCGCTCTAGACCATTAATTAAATCTTCTGTAGAAACAGCAAACTTTGTATCGACTTCTGCCAACTTATCTGCTATTTGCGCGACGTTTAATCCAGCTCCTTCAAAACCTTTTATAGCGGCAGTCAAACCAGCAACGGCTTGTTGAGAATCAATTCCAGCCACACGAACCAACTTCAATGCGGTTTCAACTCTAGACAAAGATTCTTCAACAGATAAACCTTGACGAGCTAATTCTAAAGCTCCTTCGGCTACTTGATCAAAAGATGTAGCGGTATTCTGAGCAACTTTAAATATTCCATTTCCAAACTGCTCTAATTGTTTTTGAGTACCACCAAGAATCGTATTAATTTTAGCAAAAGACGCCTCGACTTTAATAGTATTGCTAACTAACGCCCCAAAAGCTTGAGAAAGTTTATTAATAACGGCGACAGAGGCACCAAAAGCCAAAACACGAGCATTAGAAGCTTCTAGTGATTTTTGAAACTCAGAAGCTTGTCCAGTAATTTTTCCTAGAGGACGCGATAGTTTTTCAATCGATCTGGCGCCACCACCAAATTGAACACCTTTAGCTTGGGCTTGTATCCTCGCTAAAGCCGCCTCAACCTTTTTTGTATTTGGATCAAAATCAACTCCTAGTTTTACCGCCATATAATGATATTACACCTAAACTCCGTGTAGTTTCATCATTTGTTCCATATTAAGAGACCCTCCTTGCTTCTTTACTTCTTCATTTAAATCTACTGCTCTTTCATCGTTTGATTTAATATCTTCTAAGTCTTCTTTGCTTGCCCCGAAGTATGCCGACCCGCCTTCTGAAGACTGTGCTTTCGTTTTAGACCTTTCGTTTCTTTGATTTTGATAAAAACTAATTAAAAGTTCTGGATCTTTGGCCACACTGTCTGGAATGTCTTTTTGAGAGTTTTTAAATATATTCAAAAAGTATCTACCAAAGGATATTAACTTTAATTGATAACTTGTTAGATCGGCTAAAGGTTTACCGAAAACTCCCATAACATCTTCGCAGAATGGTAGGTACATTGAAAAATAATCACTCAAGACAGCTTCAGAAATTTTCGAGTCTTCAAATTTTTCGAAAAAATCTCTTTGTAGCTTAAATAGCTCTACCTCTTTCATGTTTTCATTTATGTACAAATCTTCGTAAACTCCTTCTTTAAACTCTCTATCATAAAAAAGAATTTTGTTTACTATAGTTTTTTGAACTTGATTTCTAGCATACTTTTCACTAGTCAGGCCAATAAGTTGTGATTTTTCTCTTTCAAGAGATAACAATTCTTCCTCTTTCTTTTTAGATTGATTTATAAGCTGTTTTTGTTGAGACGGCAAAAAAACTTTTGAGGATGACAATTTTAAATCATCAATTTCTTTTTTTAAATTTTTTATTAAATTTTCATTATCCAAAGACCACATACCTTGATCTAGTATATCTCGAAGACCTTGCTTTTCCGTTGGCAGGCCTTTCGATATGCCTTCTTTTTCAAAAATTTTTGACTGAGACAATACCTCTCTTTGTTCAAACTGAGAAAGGTGTTTTAAATATAAAGACCCAAAGGAGCCCCTAACAACGGTAACGCCCTGGAGTATCTCTGAAACTATTTCTAAATTTCTATCATTGCTCATCTCTCTTGATGAACTCTTCTATAGCTTTTTTGTCAGCGGTTTGATTATAGAACCAATACCCCACTACTTTGCAAATTTTTGAAGTAGCTTCGGATTCAAAGCTTTCGTCTACTTCATATTTTTCATACAAGTCTTCTAATTGTTCTTCAAAATCTATGCCCTTAAAGAAACTTTGTTCTTCTTCTTCTTCTTCTGAAAATCTAGCTAACTGAATCGCGTACCAAAGTAAAACTTCTTTTTCGGCCTTAGCGTCTGCTGTATGTTGATAAACAGACTGCAGAGAAGATTCTAATTCTTGAAGCTCTCTTTTTAGAGTTATAATTTCTAATTCAAGCTCCTCGCCTCTTTTTTTGCTTTCTTTTGTTTTTTTGACAAAACATAGCTTGTACTCATTTTCTAAATCATTAAGTTTCTTTAGAGATTTTAAAAGCAGTTTGGATTCTTCTTCTGATAAAGCCCCTCCATTGTCAGCATACTTTTTAATAAGCATTGCTTTCGTGACTATTCCCATTTTAATAGCCTTGCTTAACTGAACTGAATAAAACACTTCAGCTTCATCGGCCATGCGCCTTGTCGGCTTTTTTACAAAAAACTTTACTGGTACACTAACCGTACGATTAGACAAGATGGTTTCTTCTTCTCCATCCTTGTTTTTTCTTTTAGTCTCTACCTGCTTTTTAACTTTTTTCTTTAATGTAAATTCGTAAATGTATTCTTTTGCCATAATTTTCCTTTTTCCGTAGTCTAACATTAGTTCTTGAATTTGAACTCTACTGTTAAATTTTCTAACTCACTATTATAATCTCGCAAAACAGAATTTCCAATATCTAATATTTTTTTTCTATACATTTCGTAATGATCTTCGTCGAAGTAATCCGCCATCTCAATCAAAGGCCGAGATTCTTCTGGCAGATTTTCATATAGTTTTTCAAAATTTATTTCATGAACCTTTTGCATCTCTTCCAAAGTGAGCAAAAAAGACTTAAATAAATATCGAATGTGATGATCAGAGCGATCATACAAAAATTCTTTTGCAATCATAATATCCTTATACCTGAATTACTTTACACAAAAAAGTGTAAATATAGACATGGCCACCTCCTTGATATCAGATTCTCAAAAAAATACGATCAAAGCTATTATTGATGACATACACGAAACTTTTGCTAGAAATATAACCGTTTACGAAGAAGGTAAAAAGATTTTGATATCTGCCAGCTCTGAGTATAACGGTATATATGGAAAAACTTCTAGCGGAACAACTAGCACTTCAAAAACTTCCGTAGCTCATACAGTAAAAGCTAGAATAAAGTATATAAATGCAAGAGAACAGAACCTTTCAGACGGAAACATTTCTAGTCAATTGGGCGTAGAGACCATAGATGGCTCCGTTAGAATCACTGTAGACGGGAGCGGTTTTGTTATTTTAAAAGAAGCTAAAAGATGTGAATTTGAAGGAAGAAAATACACAATAGAAAGCAAAGGCAATCCCACTGGTATTTTTGGACCCCAATATTATCATTTTTATCTTTCTCCAATTGAAGAATAATGATACTCACTAGTTCAAATATATCTCAAATAAACAGGCAAGTACCCAAACTTGCAAGAGCCCAAGTCCAAAAACAATTTGCTTCAGCTTTTCAAAAGGTTAAAAACAGAATGATTGCTGAGTTTCTTAATCATCCAGTTACCCTTGAAATAAAAGGAGGCACAAGCTCTGGTAATATTAGCGGGACACTGGGAGGCTCTACAAATTTATTTTCATTTATAGGTTTTGAATCTGGCTCAGATCCAATAGATGCAATAGAAAAAGTTTTATATTCTACTAATTTTAGATTCACCAGAACAACCAGAAACTCAGTTGAGTTTGAGATTGATATACCTGAACCTGCTGAAATATTTGCTGCAACACCAATGCCTTGGGCTCCAGGAAGAAGTTGGGCAAAAGGAATAGAGACTGGAATATCGGGATTAGGCTATTATTTAAAAATAAGTAGAGATAATAGTAGATCTGGCCTTGGCATACAATCATCTAGAAAAGTTAGAAAATCTGGGTCTAAATTTAAAAATACACAATATATATCAGCACTTATAAAGAAGTATGAAAAAGAATTTGCCAACCTTCAGGTTTAACAGTGTAATTAATAATAAATGAAGCCTCAATATAAACATGAACTAATGACAAGCTTTATGCTTTGGTTTGATCACGAACTTCTGCAAGAGGGCGAAGCTTATTCAAATAAAACTGGGACACTTTACGCCAAATCAGACAGTAGACTACCAAACACTTATATTTCTGCACAGAGTAATTATAAACAATGGGTAAACGATTCCTCCGTGTCGGGCTCGACGAATCCAGTTATTCCAACAGGTTTTCAAGGTAGTGGTAGATCTAATGGCATTCTCTTCGATTTTGATAATGGCAGAATTATTGAAACTGGCGGTAGTTTGGTTACAGGAGATACATTAACTGGCACATTTGCTGTTAAAGATTTTAATATTTATCTCACAAACGAAACAGAAGAAGATTTAATATTAGAAAATAAATTTCAAATAAACAGCAGATATGGAGACTTATCAATAAGCGGAATAGATCCATATGATCAAGTTGTTCCTGCAATATTTTTAAATTCTGAGTATATGAGAAATGAAGGATTTGCTTTCGGAGGGGAAGAAAAAACTACAAATACTATAAAAGCGGTAGTTATTGCAGACAACGAGTATCAACTAGACGGAGCGCTTTCTATTTTTGCGGACACTTCTCGTAAGACATTCTCTAAGATACCTTTTTCTGGACACCCCTCTACAGAGTATGGAGATATAAAAGGTGGAACATACAATTACTTAAGTCTGGCTAATTCCTATTCTGCTGGAGCGCCATATTTTATAGAAGATGTGACTGTTTCAAAATTCTCTGAAAGAGCGCAAAACAAATTACCTGGTGATTTAAAAATAGGATTTATCGATTTTGATGTTTCAACTAATAGATTTCCCAGATCTTGATTTCACATTTTAAATTTTTAACTGTAAACAAATACATAAATTATGAGTAGAAATAGAGTCATTTATCAATCAGAAGCTCTCTTCGCTAGTAAGGAGATTAATTCCACTGGCCAAGCAGATCACATGCAACTTCGCAGAGTACAATCAGCGAATTATTCTTTTAATGTAACCCGTACGGATCTAAATCAGTTTGGACAATTGTCCAGAATTGATTCTCTTATCCTGGAAGCGCCTACAGTATCCGCTGACGTTTCTTATTATCTTGGAGATGGGTATAACGAAGAAGTTTTAAATTTCGCCAACTCAGACCTAAATGTAGGTTTTGTTTCTGGTCAAATCACTTCTTCTAGCGGTCAGAACTTATACATCATGACAGCGTCCGAAGGTACAGATGCCAGTGTACCAGGTTTAAGCACTGGATCATTTGGTGCAATTGGTATCGGTAACGCTTTCGTAACAGACTACTCTCTAGAAGCTTCAGTTGGTAGCTTCCCAACGGTAACTGTTTCTTTTGAAGGTTCTAACATCAACGCATCTACAAGTGTTTCGGGAACAAAAGATGGATTTTCTGGAACTTTCACTGGAGCTGGAATTGATCCCGTTTCTGGTACTCCAATAGCTAATCAAGTAGCTGGCGCAGGCATCGAAATCAGACCAGCAGATCCTGGCACTGATGCAGGAGTTGCAACAGCTCTCAGACCAGCAGATATTACTTTTGATCTGTCAGATGCAGATGGCGACACTATCGCAAATATTCACAGCACAGATGGCGCTCACGTTCAAAGTGTTTCTATCAGTGTGCCTCTAAGCAGAACCCCAATTGAAAGACTAGGAACTAGATTCCCATTCGCTAGAACAGTAGACTTCCCAATCACTCCAACACTTAGTGTTTCTGCGATTGTTAATGAAACTCAAGAAAAATCTCTAACTGATATTATTTCGAATGACGCTTTTATTCCTCAAGCTTCGATTACTATTAAAGATCCTGCTGGAACTAATGCTGCTATTTATAAGCTTACAAATCTTAAGCTTGATTCTGAATCATTTAGCTCTAGCGTTGGCCCAAATAAAACAGTCGATCTTACTTTCAGTATTTCGGTTGGTGGCCCAGACGATCTTGAAAATAATATCTTCTTCTCTGGCGCGAATACAGATGCAAAATTTGCACTGCAGCCAGTCAAGTTGAATGGCGGAGGATTAGTCTCAGGAGAATCTGTAAAAGTTAATGGCATTTTGTTTGATGGGGATGATGCTAGTACAACTGGAGAGCAAACTGTTGGATATGTTCACGGACAAACATCCAGAAGTTTCCCTGTTACCTATACTGGTGCAGCTGACTTGGATCTTAGCTCCGTTGTTGGTGGCGCAATTACTGGTAACGATGGAGGAAATGGTATTACTGGCCTAAGTGGCGCTGCGGGTGGCACTTTGGTATTCGCACCTACTGATAAAACAGCTAACGCCAATATCACTGGTCAATTAAGCCTATCGTAAAGATTACTTTCGGGTGGAGCTAACGCTACGAAGCCCGTCCTTTTTACAAACCCCCTCATTAGAGGGGGTTTTTTATTGCCAAAAAAGCGCGACCCCTTTCGAGATCACGCTATCAGAGTCAAACCCTAGTGATAAATAATTAACTTTCCGTTTCCGCGCTCGCCTCTATGCCTCCTACTTGCCTTGGGCTTGCATTATAGCTATTGTATTTTGACACGAGGTCAGAAAGCCTGTTATTAGCGTCGTTAGCGAGTCCCTTGTATACTTTGGATACTTCGTTCTTATTTACAAACGTAATGGCGTTATCGCCGTCTCTGACGCTCACAATGTTACCATTTGTGTCATTAGCTATACCACGAATAGTATTTCTTGTTTGCTTGGTATAATAATGATAAAGATACATCTCTTTATAAATATTCTGCTCTTCTAAATTTAACCCACTAACATCTCCAGCCACTCCAGAAAAACTAGTATATAAGACATTATTCAATTGTCCTAAATTATTTTCTAGCCATCCAGAAATAGATTCTACTGATGGTGAGCCACTTTCTGAATCAAATTCATTGTGGTATATTGAAGTCGATAAATTTCCAAGGTCGCTCATGATTGCCTTCTGTATTCGTCTACAATTGCTTTAATAGTTCTATCACGATCAAAACTAGGATTAAACCCCAACCTTGCTGCCGTTGACTGCAGGTCGGATAATGTTTTTTCATTTAATTTTTGTCGCAAAGAAGACGCGCTGTTTGCGCCTTCAAAAGCTATGGATAAAGCTCCCTTTTCTACCTTTTTAACTGAATCTGTTTGTGCGTAGCTATTTGTAGAGCTCCACGAATGGAAGGCTTTAAGTAGTTCTTCTTTTTGGTCTTCCTCAGAAGAGTATGTTCTTGCTGCCACCCTATATGCTAATGCTGTCATTGTATCTCTCGACATCGTTTCTAGTTTTCTTCTAAAAACTCTTACGTCTGCAGTTTTAAATGGGCTTACGGTGTCGACTCCATAAATCTTCTCTTGCTCTTCGGCAAAATCTATCTCATCTCTTTCTTTGCCATCAGAGTATTCAAGATTTTCTAGTTCGTCGGCCTTCTGCATTTCTTCATTATTTACTTCGTCATTTTCAATGGCTGTAGCTATATGCAAGTCCTCTGTATCTTGACTTGCGCCAACTTCTACAAACTCTTCTTTTAGGTCGTGAAGAGATTTTTCTTCTGCTTCGTTTTCTTTTGATGTATTGTCCATAATTTATTATAAAATATATATAGTATATTTACACAAAAAAAGCCGCCCCATTCGGGACGGCTTAGTTTTGAATTAATTATTGTTATTAAACAACAACTCCAAGAAGAGCACGATTATCGATAACAACGCGGCCTTCTTCGAGTGAACCGAAGTAACCGATCTTGTTTTGACGAATGCTATATTGGTCATCAGCGATGAGATTAAACTCGCCACCGTTTTCAGCATCAACAGCAACTGGGCGAACCAATGATTCACGGCTGCGATCGATACCTACTACAATTTGGTCGTCACTAGCGTATGCAGTTCCGCCATGAGCAGGTGTTGCGCTTGCAGCAGTTGCTGCAGATTCGAACAATTTGCTGAACTTAGCGTCATCGCCAAATTCAACAAGCTCAATAACATTGATGCCATAGAAGCTAGGGGCGCCAGCAGCACTGTATGCTTCTTCAGCGATAACATCAGCATTTGGTACACCACTGCTTAATGGATTGTAAGCGATAGCGCGAAGCGACTCAACGATTTCTGGAGAAACAAGGATGTCTGTGACACCTTTAGCTACACCAGAATCTGGAGTACCACCTGCAAAAGATGTGTTGATTCTCTTTGACTTGGTCAACAGTGAATTTAAGTCAGCAAGAGTGAACGAACCTTGGGCGGCAGATGCAAAAGCATGAGCGATGCCATTAGTTGAAGCGTTTGCTAGAGCTGTCATGACTACATTAGCAGAGATTGTGTTTTGCTTGAGAAGAATCTCTTGAGCAACACGGGTCATTGTCTTAGCAACAACATCCATGCGGCTCTTAGCAGCATAACGACGATCAAAGCTTACAGCCGAATCAAGGCTATATGTAGCGATCTTAAGCTCAGACGATGTTGGAAGAACTTCCGAAGTAGGAAGGCCACCAGCACGGCTTTGGCTATAAACTTGAATGTAATCTTCGTCTGCAACGTCGAAGTACAGATCCAACGGAATCGAAGGATTGTCATCAGCGTTGTACTGAAGAGTAGTAAAGAGATTCGACAAGACAGGAGCCTGGTTGATAACCTCTGCGAGAACAGGACCGATAAATTCAGCAAGTGCAGTTTGAGCTTCATAAGCAACATCACGGTTGCGAGAAGCCATTGCCTTTACGAGTTCGATTTGTTCGGGAGTATTTTTTAAAGTAATTTTCATATTATTAAATTCCTTTCAATTATCCTAGCTTGACAACAACATAGTCGCCAGCGAATTGATCTGTGAGACCGCCAGAAGAGGCGCGTGAACCAGTTCCAAGAACCATTCCGATAGAAGCTGCATCATGAGCATCAGCTACTGGACCGATAGATCCATCAGCACCAGCTACTTCGAAGCCACCACCAATGGTGAATGCGGAGTTGTCAGATGCTTCAAGTCCATTAATACCAATGGTAAAAATGCCCTTAGTCGCAACAGGTACGGATTGGCCAGGAAGAACAGCTTGGAGCTCTTCTTTCTTGGTTGTGTTGTAAATAAGTTTCTCACCGTTCTCATCAGTTTTTGCTGTTTGATTTAGTGTCAGTCCAAGAGGAGCGTCACCAGAACCAGCAGCAGCAACTTCTAGAGGGTTAGTAGGATACATGTCGCCGCCGACGAAAGGATAATCTGTCTTACCAAGATAAGAGTTGCTTCCATAAACAACTGTATCTTGATTGAAGTTCCCGTCAGTGACCTTTACAAAAACGCCGTTTGAGCCCTTGCCATCCGTAGTTGTGGAGTCAAGAACATCAGCATTTTGAAGAGCGAAGATGTTAACAACATCTTGCTCATCGTATTGTCTGAATGGTAATAGTCTTAGTGCCATAATTTTATATTTAGTTAAATTTTATTTTTAGTTTTAGTTTTATCCAAGAACTTCATCACGGCTAAACGCAGCAGCGAATCTGTCCTTCAAAGTGGTTTTTGAAGCTTGAGCTTCGTTATTGTTAGGAAGAGCTTCTTCAGTAGCTTCAGCATTTTCAAGAGCTTTTTCGACATCGACTTCTTCGGCTGTAACTTCTTCAGCTACGACTTCAGATGCTTCTGACTTATTAAGGCGCTTTTCGATTTCAGCTTCGACGCGAGCGGCGATTGCCTCTTCTTGTTTTGCTTTGACTTCTTTGTTTTTAGCTGCCCAGAAAACGGAGAGCTCATCTTTGAAAGATGCAAAGGCTTCTTCACTTGCGTCAAGTCCTTTAATCTTTTCGGCGATGAATGCGCTGTCGCTTTCTTCGAGATCATAAACAGAATCAATTTCTTCCATGCGAGCATTAAATGAAGCAACTGCTTCTTCAGCAGCTTTTTCGCTTTCAAATGTCCCGATGCGTTCTTGAGCTACCTTAAGCTCTTCTTTGATAGATTCTACAGAAGCTTGAAGCTCTTCTTTCGCTGATGCGATTTCGGCCTTCTCTTTTTCCGCAGCTTCTAGAGAAGCTTTGTACTCATCATCTTTTGTTTTAATGGCTTCGGCAAAAGTCGAAGTCATGCCAGCGACAGCTTCTTCAGAAAATTTCTTTTCTGCGAGAGAGTCTTTTAGTTCTGATAGTAGGTTTTCTAAGTCCATGATTTTAGTATTGTTTACAGTATTTTTTAAATTTTGTGAAATTTTGTCATTAATTTTTTTTAAAGCTGAAGCTTGCCCCTCGTTAGAATCAGAAATCTCTTCATCTTTCGGCTCTTCTTTTTGATATTCATTGCTTATAACTCCTTTGACATTAGCGGCTGGTTTCATAGTAAAACCAATACCTAAAGGATATACGTTTCCAGTTATTAATCTATAAACTGGTCGACCGTCTTCAGTGATCCCTTTCCCGCCAAAACCCTTCAACATGCCTTTCATTTCGTTGACCTTTTGTGGGTCTGAAATAATCTCTGCATCCTTTAAGTTTTTACTTCCTACGGCTATTTGATATTCGCTAAACCCAATTTCCCAACTAGCAGAAACGGTGTTATGAATTTTGTTCTTAGGGTTTGTACTTCTTTGAAGAGTATCAAAAAACTCCTTATCTACTGTTTTGTATACAACAGCTCCAAGAGCAATATTGAAGGGATTACTTTCTTTTTCGTCTACATTAATTAATAATGTGCTATCTGAGTAATCGCTGAAGCCAGCATTAACTATATGGCCAACAACTTTCGTTTTGTTGTGCTCTATGTTTGTAGGCTTGTGTATGAATTGTTGAACAGATTCGATAGCTGTTTTAGTATCAATTCCATCTCCGTTTTTATTGAACTCATTAACGACTGCGGCATTAAAAGCCACACCCATAAGATCAATATTTTTTTCCAGATCAACTGAGTCTGGAATTAAACTTCTTAAGTTTTCGATGTTGGCTTTGCTAACATCGATGCCTGCAATTTCTTCGCACGCTTTAACTTCAAATTCAAAAGTTGTAGTGTATTTATGCATCCTTTTTAGGACTATCTTTCTTCTTGGGGATATCATCCTTTGAAAGCAGCTTGCTATAAGCAGCTTCTGATTCTTCAGAAAGTTTGCCTTCCTTTTTCATTTTTTCTAAAATTGCTTTCTGTAAAGCGGGAGGCAGTTTCTTTTGATTTTCCGTCAAACCCGCTTCGCCAACTTCATTCATCATCGCTCTCATCTTGCCATACTGACCTGCGCAAGCTTTGATGGTCTGCTTATCGTCCATGTCGCTTGTATCAGTTAGCGCCTTGTCGTCCATAGCGCAAACGCTCATATAAGACTTGTACATAGCCTCCTCTGTTTCGCTGTATTTTTTAGCGATAGATATTTCAATATCTCCGCTCGAACGATCGACGTTAGCTACTAATGGGTTTTTAATTTCTTTCATAATTTTTTGAATGGTATAAAATTGCTGATGGATAAATTTCTAATTTATGAGACTCTGAAATATTCAATATATCTTCCATCGCCCCAAGTTTTTCTATTTCATTGAAATCATTTACACAAGAAACGAGACTTTCTGTCCAATTTTCTTTGTCTGAGGCGCATACAATAGACTCGCATAGCTTACTTACCATTTTTTCTTGATCTTCATTCAATGATTCTGTTTTATAAACTTCAAGCATTTTTTCTTTTGCTAGGGAGTTTAAAGCCTCTACCTCATAAATTGTTGCCTGTATGCTTTCTCTAGAAAATTGATCCTCCGATCCTTCTGGTCGTCCAGGCATTCCTTTATCTGTCTTTTTAGAATTTTCTGGTTCGACAGAGACATCATCTTCGATCATAGGAACGCCACCAACTATTGGATTAAAGTATCCCTTTGCTCTTTGCCCGACGAACTTTTTCTGTGCGCTTTCCAACTCTTCGGCAAGGGGGAATCTTCCAGTATTGAATAGTTCCATTCCCTGCTCTGCGGTGACAACTCCAAGCTCCATAAGTCTTGTAGCTACTCTCATGAGTTGGACTTCATCGCGGAGATCAATATCCTTAAATTTGACAATTGGGTAAGATCTAAATCCTAGATCCTTTGCAATTCTTCTAATTTCTGGCTGTAAGAAATCCTGAATAAAAGCTTCACGAGCTTCTTTTAATCTATCTAAAAATACCCTTGCTTTAATTTCTGCGCCGTTATATTTGTCATCATTAAGAATAATATTTTGCAATCCTTCTTTAATGTCTTTATTGATTACTTCGTATTTTCCTGGCCCAACAACCTTATTAATATCTGGTATAACGAAGTCGGCTTTAGTTGTGTAATCCGAAACGAGTACACGACCAACAGATTCATTTTGAAAAAGTTTTTGCATCGCCTTAACATTATTTGGATTGATTCCACCTTTGTCTGGCTCCGCTCCCATAGTAATCATTAGAATAACGTTTTCTACGGTTCTCATGATCGCTTGATCCATTTTCTTCATTTCCATTTTGGCATTTATGTCTTCAAGAACAGGGTAACCAAATGGTATAGCGAAGGGCTCATAATCTTGTTTCTTATAAAAACTATAGGAAATTTTTTCGTTCTTTAAATTGATTTTAAGACCATCCTTAAAGTAAGCCCCGTCCTTAATCTGCTTTTGAACTTCTGGGTCTAAAGCCTCAAACACTTCTTTATCGTAATCGTCTTTTGGATTTGATAGCCTTTCCATATCAAATTCTGAAAGAATCTTTGCGTAAGCTCCATCTCTTGTGTTAAACACTGTGCTCCTTTTTGCTACAATCTCAAAAGGATTTAGGACGATATATTTAAGGGGAAACTTGTTCAAAGAGGGGCCTTCTGAGATGTTTTGAGAAAATTTCTTATAATCGTCTAAGCTAAATTTGCCATCGATGCGGTAAAGAAAAATATTACCACTTCTGTAGTATTCTCTAAAATATTGATCCTTTAAGTCCCAAATCTTAATTCTATCTAAAAGTTTTTCAAAGAAGTTCCTCGATGTAGCGTTGCCACCTTCTAGATACAATTCAGAATTAGCGAATTCTGACATCATATCAATGGTATTTCTAAAAATAGGCACGTTTGCATATGCTTTCTGACAAAGTTCAATAGCTTCTCTGACATTTATGCCATCAGATGAAATTTCATAGGGAAGAAGTCCTCCCCTGATTTGACTGTATTTGTTAGAGGGGGCAGTTACGGATGATCTGTTTATTCTGCTTGAAGTGTTCGATGACGATAAACCACTTACAGAACCAGATCTATTATAGGATCCATGAGAAACATGATAAGACTCTCCCATTGTTGCTGGCTCTACGCTTTCTTCAGCCACTGATAACTGAGCCGAAACTTTATTGAATTTATTCCAATAATTAGACTTTTTATTATATTTTCTTTTTGGCATAACTTATTATAAAGTTAATTACACTTTTAAAAGTCACTTTATGAACTTTTTTAAATAAACATGGGCTCAAACCCAGCTTGAGATTCTTGCGGCACATTCATCATATCGTAATATATATTCATTCCCCAGTTACCCAGTATCAATGCAGAATAGGAGTCCTTCCTTGCCTTATCTACCCCTTTCTGCCTTTTTAAATTAGGCGGCAAATCAAAACTTTGAGTTCCCCCAGTCGAACTAGAAACTTGTATGAGCGCGCATTCAGCCTTAGTTAAATCAATCATGTCTTTTTGGTGTTCAATAAAATCGATCATTTTAGCTCCTACATTCTTTTCGTCCTCGTATTTTGAAAACTTCAAATCCTTAATTGGTATTCTTTTAGCTTTTTGCTCAGAATAATTATCGTCCATTGCTGTCGCTGCGAAATATAATCTCTTTCTATCAAAAGCGGTTTGAAGCATTTCGTTTGCGTTTCTTATCCATACCGATAAAGGCTTTCTTAAGTGACATATCACTTTACTTTGAACATTATATTTTCTTCTAGCCTCCCTTAAATCTTTAACATATTCTCGCGGATTGTTAAAATCCCCATCGAACATGCCTATCTCTAGCTTATCTTTTTTAAATAGATCGCTTTCATTACAGGAATTCATAAACTGAACTCCTCCATTATAGTCTCCTACAACCATAATTACATTAAAGTGATCTAATATGTATTTAAAGTAAGTTATGTGTTTTTTTAGATTTGTTCCTGGCAGGGCGTAGCTATGTACCAATACCCCTTTTTTCTCTTCTGGCAATAGTTTTATAACTTGTATAGCAAAATCATCAGAAGCTTCAGATTCAGACCAAGAGGGGTCAAAAGCTAAAATATATTCAGCACCCTCTTCTCCAGCAACTTCTATAGAAGGAGATTCTCCGTCTTCAATTGTGCAGTCTGCCATTTTGCTGATTTTAAAATAACCAGCGCTATCGTCAGTAAACTGAGCATTGAACTCTCTATCAATTTGTGATTGGCTCATCGTACCCCTTGCTTGTGAAATTAAGTTTTCATCATAAAGGGCTTTTGGAGCGCAATCATAACTAAATTGCATAATACATCTTCTGCCTTGGTTTTTCGCTCCAGGATTAAAGATCATATTTTCATAAGCTTGATACATTTTATAAAGATATTCGAATTTATATGACGCCGAAGACAGTCCGATCATTTTATTCGATGGCCACTCCGTTCTCTCGTCTTCTTTCATTTTTCCAGCCTTAATCATCGCATCTTCTGCGTCTTTAATTTTTTGTCTTTCTGTTGGGTTTTCCACAACAGCTAGGAATGGCATAATAACTTCATTTAAAACCTTCTCTGGCATAAGTAGAAGCTCATCAATGATGATCCGTTGAAAACGAAAACCACGAAGCTTTTCTCCATCGCCAAGGGGCAAAGCAGTAATGCGACTCTTACCAATCTGCATTGACCATTCATCGTTAGACTTGCTTACTTTTCCTATGCATTGTCTAAATAGCTCAGCTTTGGGATCTTGCGATATATCCTCTATCTTACGAAAGATCATCTTAGATTGACGAAATGATTTTGAAATAATCCCAATGTGAACTCCTTGATTCATCATCGCATCCAGCAATGCAAAAATACCAGTAGAGAAAGACTTAGACATACCACGAGACCAGACACCTAAAAAGTAATCGTTCTCCATCATTGCTTTGACCGCCATGTGTTGAAATGGAAATAACTCGATACCAGTAAGTAGTTCCGTAGTGAAAGTTACGTTTTCTTTTAAAAATTTATACAACCAAATCTTAGCTTTTACATCTTCTAGATAACCATCCAGATTCATCACTTGCTCATTGATTGGTTCTCGTTTTAATGGTTTTTGACTTCCCAATTCCCAACTCATCGGTCCTCCTTATCTAAAAAATATTGCACATCCACGTTCCAGAGTTTCTTACCTAAGTATAGTAATTTTGGAATTAATTCTTCGCTATGAATTCTACTATCTGTAAATACAAATTGACAATGACCAGCGAACTCGTGTTGAACAGAAATTAAATTAGAGAACACCCAGCCCAGTTTGGGAGCTCTTCTTCCTTTCGTGAACACCGCTTCTTTTTCTATTGCTTTAAGAGATTTCTCTACAACAATATACATATAACTATCTAACTCAACACACCTTTCCATCTCTCTTCTAAATCTATCTACTTGCCCACCAAAAGTTGATAAGAAATCGCCAGCACTTTTTCTGTCTACAAATGTATTAGCAAAATCATCTCCACCTAAGGTGTAATCTCCAAAGTCTAACTTCAAAATTGAAGATTTATTAAACTCCAATGGTTGTTGCTCTCTAGTATCAATTAAAACTTCAACATCTATATCATTGTTAAATTCTTTTGGCATACCCTTATAAAATATAGGCTTTGCCCCCATAGCCTCACAAGCATTAGTATATGTCCCGAAGTGTTTTTTGTAGACATCTAGGTCTGGTAACTGTCGTTTAAGAAGCTCTAAATGAAAGGGGGCATTCTTGTATTTTTTTCTTTCGATTCTTTTTTTACCCAGATCAATAATATAATTCTTAACTTCTTCATCTGGCGCAGATTCGCACCACTTTACAAGCTGTGATCTATTAATAAAATCATTTGCGAAGTACTCGTCTTTTTTCTTAAAGGGCAACGGGTTACCATTTAACTTATTAAATCGCGGATAATGTTTAACATAGTAGTCAGCTACGTACATCTTATGCGCTTTAAGATGCGCATGAAGGCTTTTCTCCGTCTCAAATTCGACCCCGCATTCTTTGCATTTATAAGACATCTTCAACACCAATTCCGAGAACACGGGCTTTCCATGCAGCCATACCCTCAAGTCTTTGAGCCTCCTCTTTGATTACCTCTTTTTGCATTTCAGCAATTCGAACCATATTCTTTCTTTCTTCCTCTTCCTGGAAGAGTTGAACTATAGATAAGAACGATGCGCTTTCTTTTTGTTTATTGGCTAAACGCGCGCCACGATCACCTTGAAGTTTCTTTGTCAGGTTTTCTATGCGAGTTTCGCACTGATGATACTCTGAGCTTTTTGCTTTAATAATTTCCGCCAATCTGATACTCATCTCGTCTTGATCATCTGCAGACTCAAACATATCATTTAACTTTTGTAGATGAGAGGTGATAAGTTCTAGATTAATAATTTCCTTACATACATTCATATAAAGATTGAGTTCATCTGGTGTTAGGTCTGGCTTATCCCAGGTTAATCGAACAAACTCCTGCTCAAAGAGTTCTTTGTCTCTGAAATTTATGTAGTTATTGACAATAGCTACGAATCTTGAGTTAGATAAATTAATTCTTAATTTGTCGCAACAAGTA
>Ga0181369_1000057_pt1 | contig 28367 bp, 25 predicted proteins | sample LowvirmetaG_8_FD_130088 | JGI IMG/M metagenome (GOLD analysis project Ga0181369, IMG submission 130088) | Marine viral communities from the Subarctic Pacific Ocean - Lowphox_04 viral metaG | ecosystem: Environmental > Aquatic > Marine > Oceanic | place: Subarctic Pacific Ocean | collected... | reverse complement strand
TTTGAAGAATACCTTGAGGCTTGAGTATGAATATCTTTTACACCAACCATGACCCAAGACTGGCGGCTTTAGATTTAGCCGACGCTCATATTGTAAAAATGCCAACAGAGGCTATGCAAATGATTGTTCAAAGTCTTAGAGATAATGATTGTCCTACTGAATTACTACCGTTGGCTCAATCAACCGGAGAGCCACATAAAGGCGGTTATCCAAACCACCCTGCGACAAAGTGGACTATGCAAACGAGAAACAATTTCAACTGGGTCTTGGAATGGGGCTTGGCTTTATGTCAGGAATTTAAGATGCGCTTTGGTAAGCATCATTACTGCTACGACGGCTTGATGGCTATTGATTCACTAAAACTAAGACGCTATATCAAAAGAGGCAAACTGGCAAAACCTCCACGATGTTTCAAAGGACATGATGACTTAAGAGATTCAAAACAATGGGCGTGTGGCGTTGAAGCCAACAGAGAATACTACATTAGAGATAAGAACCGCCCTACTATCGTTTGGTCTAAGGGCAGAGCAAAACCTGATTGGTGGAGAGAATGAAATGTCCGAAGTGCAAAGGCTCTGTAAGAGGTAATTCTTTTGGTGATAAAGTCCAATTAGAGTGCCGGAAGTGCCACGCTAAATGGAATACAGACATAAATTGGTTCAAAAAGAGAATATAGACGATACTATTATATAGGAGTGGCCTTACATCTTGTATCATGAGCAAGAGCCAAGAGTCAGTCAGCAAAATTGTAATCGGAAACAACCTTTACGCATGGAATGCAGAGAAAGGTAAAATCATGTGGTGCTTAAGAAAGGTAAAGAACAATGACCAGTAAGCATACAATATGTCCGATGCTATTGAGAGGTATAACAGGATTGTTAGGAAGCCCGATGATAGGGTTGCCTACATCTTGCCTCCCGATGAAATGAAAAAGGACATTGAGGAAATCGGTCAAGACCACAGAATACCAAGAACCGCAGTTGCCAGATGGGTTTCAAGAACTTACGCTGAAACTGTTAGGCATGAACTAAACAATAAGGAGTTATCACAACCAATAGCGCAGTCAATAAGCGAAAAAGAATTGATGGAGAGGCCAACTCATTATCCAAATGATTTTGGTTTATCTTTGATACCCTTCCCTTCCGACATAGGCGGTAGTTATGTTCAAGATAAAACAATAACCACTTGTTATACCAGTTTGGCTGTTCCAAGACCTTTCGACCCACAAATATTCAACAACGATTCGGGTCATCTTGGCGTAGGAGGAAGCAGTCAAACAAGCGGCTTTGGATTTCACTATTATTCATCTTCACCAATTGTTGATGCTTACGACTTGACCACCAAACGAGGTGGAGGTTCAAGGGGTGGATTTGCTTTTACAACAACTCCGTTTTCTAATAACCAACCTTCCTCTGTTCAAGATGGAGGTTTAGAATTTGACTTAGGCGATTTAGGATTTACAAATGGAGGTTGGAATCCCGAAGGACTCAAGTATCAATTTAGGCCAAAGTCGCTTAGACTTGGTGGCTTGAGAAACGGTTGGAAGCACAGGGTATTTTTTGCACGGTCAAGACAAATATTGTATCGTAATATCTATGGTGAAATATCCGAAGATGAGGGAATCCCGAACTGTCCTATGGTTGTTGTAAATGGCTTAGGGTTATTGAAAGGCATAACTTCAATATCAGGTTCGGAGGGGTTGAATGCACCAAGAACCATGAACATAACACTTTCCAGTATTCAAGGAAGAAGGGAAGGAATTGTAAATGTTGGAGATACGGTTCAAGTTTATCTTTCTCCGAATAATTGGGCTAATCCACCTTTGATATACACAGGTTACATATCGGAGATAAAAGAAACAGGTCGGTCTTTATCTTTTACTTGTTTAGATACATTAGGCTATCTATCGAATGAAATAGTGCAATCAACAAAAGTAATATCAACAAATGACGGTGCAGCCATATTGAAAAATTTGATAGCCGGTTCTTCCGTACCTATTCCAATTGATAGCATAATTGTTGAATCAAATGTTGTTGTTCCTAATTCATTGACATTATCAAATAAAACAATACTAAATGCTTGTCAATCAGTATTACAATTTATGAATGCCGCCCCCAAGATTCATGCTTTGAGAGCAGAGAATAACGGACTTGTTAATGTTAGAATATTACAAGACCTAACAGATGCAAACTTACAGCCCCTAAGAGGCGGTGAATTGACATCATCAGGAAGAAGCAGTAAGCCTTTAGATTTCTACCCAACTTATGTTGAACAAGACAAAGGAGATTTAGATTTCTTCAATGTTGTAGTTGTATTAAATGAAGCAGAGGGAGTCAATTTTACATTCCCCGCAGTTGGTAGTGCAAACTATCCAACAAGACCAGTCCAAAAAGTATTCAATGAACAGTCTATAATCAACAATGTTCAAGCAGAGAGGTTTGCCAAACTCATGCTCTCCAATGTAGGTAGAACAAAGGTTAGATATTCTGTTGATGGAATCCCATCAACATTTAACATTAGAGTCGGTGATGCTATGGAATTTGCTACTACGGGAATATCAGGAATACACAGAATCATGGGCGTATCTTGGTCTATGCAGGTTGATAGCCCGCCTACAATGACATTAGATGTAGGCAGAGAATCGCCAGACTTGAAGAAAACATTACAGTTAGCGTTGGATTTATCTAACTAATAGGCGATACTGTTATATAGGGGCGACTGATAGGGTAGTTTGTAGGGGAGTCAAACCCCCTGCCGAAGAACACCAGAAATGGTGGCCGTGCGAGAATTGAAAGCCATACTGACCTAACGGGTGATGCCGAGCAGGGCGGGATAGGGAATAAGCAGGGGTAGGTAAGCAAACGAAGGGTTGGCCGCCAATTGAGTTTGCCTGACCGAGAATGGCGCAGTTGTTTGCATCACATGCAAAGTGGCTTGCAGACTGACCTACCTTGACGGCCTTCGCCCCGTAGGGGGGCATACCCGACAAAAACTTAGGCAATTTGCCCCCCTACACCTTTTCAATAGGCGATACTGTTATATAGGGGAATCCCCTACGCTTAAACATGACAGGCATGACATGGACTGACGAGCAAGAAGAATACGAAGATTACATAATTGAAAATTCTAATTCTATGAAAGATGAAGATACCGATTTGGCAAATCTGTTAGAGTTGGCTTTCTATTTAGCCTCCGATGATGAAGCAGTATTCGTTTTCAAAGCGTGGTTCTATGACTCGCCATGTTGGTAATTTAATTATTACAATTAATCGGTGTTTTTGTCGCCAAGTGTTTTTCTTGCATATAGTTTTGAAAGACCTTGACGGTTCAAACCCTGCAATTGTCTGATTCTTTAACCCCCCTACGGGGGGTTATCCTAATTAATCAAACTACAACACATACTAATACACACATACAATAGACAAAGTGTATGTATAATCTAAAGAAGGTGATTTTAACAATTAATTCATAATGGTGGGGTTGCACCTTGAGAGTCATGGCAACCGACCTTGAGGTAAAACAATCCCCCGAATCATCAACCGTATTTGAGTTTGAATCGGGCGCAGTAAGCATATCTTTGACTTTCCTTACATCAACTAAGGGGCGAATGGAGTTTGCAGTTGAGATAGATGAAAAGCCACAGGGCAAGGTAAATGTCCTATCCCAACATTCAATTGCACGCTTGGCAAAAAGTGCGGAGATAACTGATGCAAAGCAATTTACAGAGGATTTTCTCAAAGCCGGAACTATTCTCCGTGATGGAACATATACACCTGCACCGATGAAAGATAAAATCAAAGTGGAAAGCGAAACCTTTGTTGGCGAAGAAAGCACCTACGGGGCTATTGACCAGAATACCATCAAGGAATTTTTAGGCGAGAAACATTTGCTTGACAAGGTAAATTCTATTTTGCACGAATCCAGAGAAACACCGTTTGTTGGTGATGATGCAAACTTGATGCTGACATTTCTTGTTTTCTTATCTTGTAAAACAGACAATCCATTGAATCTTGAAATGATAGGCCAGTCGGCAAGCGGCAAGACATACATGACATTGACGGCAAGGAATGGTTTTCCTAAGAGCATGATTATGGTTTTGGCGGGTGCATCTAAAGAGGCATTGAAGTATGACTACGATGAGATAGATGAGGAAGGTAATTTCATTGTGAATGTTGATGGGCGGTGTATTGTTGTCTTGGAGAAAGATGAATCATTTGCTTTTATTAGGAAAATGAAACCCATCATGAGCGGTGATGATGACGAATTAATTTGGAAAACTCCAATTAAGAATGAGTTATCGGGCGAAATAGAAACAAAAGACTTCATCATTAGAGGAAGGCCGTCTTTTATCACCCTGACTACAAGAAATCCAAGCGAGGCTGAACAGATAACCCGTCAATTAATTATGACTCCCGATACCACAGTTGAGAAAGTTGATTCTGTTGTGAAGAATGCACTTCATGCAAAAGCCAGACCGGAACAATTTAGAATCCACCCCGACCTAAAATTACTCCAAGCATCAATGCTTGGGCTAACGGAACATAAGGTTAGGAACATATTTGCCCCGTTAATGGCTGACTTTTTCCCTGCAAGAAATGCTCAACACCAAAGAGATATAGGCAAGGTATTGTCAATCATAGATGCAGTCTGTTTGCTACATCAAAAGCAACGCCCGATTCAAAAAACTACTGACGGTGATGAGTTTTTACTCGCCTCTGTTGAAGATAATGTCATTGGATTATTGTTATGTGACCTTGTATTGAGAGCAAGTCTATCCGGTGTTCCTGACGGCACTTGGACTGTATTTCAACAAATGAATGCCATGCAAGAGGCGAGGCGTTCTTTGACGGAGGATAACATACTACAATGGTTGAGTATTCATGCTTTTAGCACCACTAAGAATGCCTTGAAGGAAAAGCACTTGCCTACATTGGAAGATGCAGGGTTGATTGAAGTTGGCCGCAGGGGAGGCGGTAGAGGCGGTGGGAGAAAGACCTACAAAATTGTCAAGGCCAAAGCAGGTTTGATGGATGATTATGCACTTGCACCATTATTTGTTGAAGCCGCAAGAAAGCACCTACCTGATATAATAACAGAGTATGAGGACATACTTGAACAGACCACAAGGGCTGACATAATTCACCCCATCAAAGGTTCGGACAAAGAGAATCTAAAGTCCATCGGTTGCTTGACGAAAGAGCAAGCGGAAGTTTGGCGTTCATTATTCCTACCTGCATATCTTAGACCTCAAGGGAAAAATACATTGATTGATGAAGTCATTGGTGATTCAAGACACAGAGGTAGTTTTTTCTCCGGCTCGGCTTGGTTTAGTGGTGAAAACATAGCCACAGATAAACTAAGCAAGCGTAGGGAAGTCATTGAGAACATCAAGACTTCTTCAAAGGAGATAGCACCGGAAGATGATGAGTTGTGGGAAGCCATGCTGAATGCTCAAATTGATGAAATGGAAGATGGAGATTGAGATATTCATTCATATAGGTGTGGATAATAGGACAGAATACGAAGTGATAATATGGCGAAAAAAGCAACACTACCAAAAAGCGTAAAACAAAGACTGCAACCTTTCATTGACAAGGGCGTTCAAAACGGGATATTCAAAGATGAACAACCCGTCGCCCTAATGTTCAAAAGAAAGGCAGAGGAATTGAAAGATTCAATTGCTGACTTAGGAGGAATTAAAACTGCAAGCGCACAGAGATTTGTAGCGAATTGTATTATGTCCGACCTTTCATCAATGCTAAGGCAAAAGTCCTATGTGGCTCACATGGATATTTGGTCTTGTGAATCAAGAATACTAAGAAATGGCCGTGCTATGGCTAACATCTTTGGCTCTGTTGTAGTCGAGGATGGAGATTCAACTATGTCACCTGCTCTTTTCAAGATGGGATTATGGGATGAAGATGCGGCTTTGGCTGATGACATTACTCAAGGTGGAACATATAGTGCGGCAGTTTCATGTCGAAACCTTGACCTTGACATTCTTGACCTACGCCCATTATCGGGTATGACAGTATTTGTTGAGGAAGAATTTGACGGTCATGGCGACAAGGTGCAACTACTCCGTGACACCTACGACATTACACCAATTGCTGAATTGGAAAATGATATTTCCAGAAACAGGAATGACTACCGCTTAGTTGAAGCAACCGTTTCTTATTCGGGTGTTCAACAATCTAAGACAGGTAATACATTTGGTAAAATGTTGCTGAAAGACGAATCAACAATGACTATTGAAGCGATTGAGTCAGGCGAAAACCTGCTACTAAATGCTCTTTGTTCATCTTCAACTGCTAATGCGTTTGGTAAATACTCCGAAGTATTGGCTTTGATAACAACTTCCATGTCCGACCAATACGGGCTATCGGCTACAATAGAATGTGCAGTTGGTATTATTACAATTGCACCGCCTCAACCGGAAGCACCTACAAATGGTGATGATTCGGGCGACGATGCTTCTTCATACTTCAACAATGATAATGTTGAAACTATTGACCTTGATGACGACGATGACGACTCGGAAGAGGAAGTCAAGGAAGAAGTTAAGGAAGAAGTTAAGGAAGAACCTACTCAATCGGAGTCAAAACCGAAAGAAAAGAAAGCGGAGGCGAAAGCCGACGGTGAATGGACTACTGGCGACGACGACGAATGGGAAGATGACTGGGATTGATGCGCCAGTTATCGGGAGTTAGACGGTTCGCCTTCATCAGGCAAGGTTCTTTTGCTCTTGTGCGGTTTCTTCATATTACCTATCCAACCGCTAACTCCCACCTACCCCCTTTCATGGGGTGCAACCTTCATCTAACTTCGGGGGGATTTGGGTTCTTGTGTTGCCATACACAGAAGGTTGCCTCCACCTATTCAATAGACAATACTGTTATATAGGGGAAACCTTTAGGGTTAAACATGGCGAACAGAACCCTAACCCCAAGAGAAAAACAGGAATTAGAAGTAATAAAATCAGCGTGCTTAATGGCTATCAAAAGTTTAGAATGCAAACTTTCTCCTGAAAACTTACATTGTGATGGTGAAAGACCAAGACACATAGCACTAAGACTTGGCCGTGAATATGAGGCACTTAGAAAGGAAGAAGTTTCTAACTTCAAAATGATAACAAAGATGCTTGAAGGAAAAGCAAGAGAACCCACCTTTGATGAGATTTGGCGTTAATCTTCCTTATATAGGTGGGTATTGACTCTTCATCTATGGCACGAAGTAAGAAAAAGGCTGAAAACTATGCCGCCCTTATTGCATCATGTGATACTGGCGAAACCATGATTAAGAATAGAACAAGGCACATGAAGATACAAGGATTCTCCGGTAGCGGTAAATCCACCTTTGCATTACAATTTTTTGCTGACAAGGCTTCATCGGTTGAACCGGAAGAGGCTTTGATGTGTATTATTGACTGCGATTTAGAAGGACAGGCTGACTTGATAGCAAGAGATGAAATTGTTTCACCGAACATTAGAAGTCGCATACTAAGAAAAGTATGTAGGACTCCTGACGAAGTAAATGATATGTCAATGGCTTTCATTGATTTGATGAGGCAACACCAAGAGGAACACCCTAACGGTGTTAGAGTCATGGTCATGGAGAATGAAGGGGCGTATTACTTGGCTTGCCGAGAACACTATGCAACCTCTGTTCATGGTATGTCCGAAGGTGAACTATTACTTTCAAGACAACAAGAGGCTATGAGTCAAGGTAAAAAGACACTTCCTACCTATGCGGAAGGACAGATGCACGCTTACAAAGTAATCAACAAACTATTCTATTCTCCATACGAGAGATTGAAAATAGCCGGTGAAATTTACTCATACCACTTCCTATCAACGGTTTTATTGAAAACCAAAACAGAGAACTACGGAACACCTAACGAGAATCGTGTTGTGTTGGCCGCAGGGCGACCTGACATGACTGACCCGTTATTTGACTGGATAGTTGAAATGACTCAACAACAACGCACTAAAGGCGGAACTTTGGAGTCAAGGCATTTTGCAGCAATCAAGAAATCGAGAGCGTGCAAACCGTTCCGAATTGAGAACCCGACACAGGAACGCTTTTGGAAGGCAGTTGATAAGGCTACATCAACGGAGTAATCTAAATGCGAGTACCTTACATTTCAGCGAGCCGATTAAAGACTGCTCAAGATTGTAAGTTGAAGTATTGTTTTCATTATGAAACTCCGACTGCTGATGCACAGGCATTGAAGGATATTGGAAATCATAGGGATAATTCACAAGCGGGTCGAATGGGTAACAATGTTCACGATGCTTTTGAAGAATGGCGACGACCTGACGAGGATGGTAATACACCACCGCCTAAATTTGGTAGGTTGATGAAACTATACAATGAAATATCTGCCAAGCGTGAAGTTGATTTGGCATTTTATGAAGATGGAAAAAAGATGCTTAAGAGATGGTTTGACCGTCGAGGCCGTTCACCAGTTAGGGTTCTTTATGTCGAGATGCAATTCGGACAACATACTGCCCCTTATTTCCTTGAAAGAACAGGAACACCAGTTTTAGGGTTTGTTGATTTAATTATTGAACACCCAGATGGAACAGTTGAATTGATTGACTACAAAACACAGAGATTAGACATAACTCAAGGTGAAGCCGACCATAGCATACAAGCAGCAATCTATCTTTGTGTAGCAAGAGAAATGTGGCCGGATAGACCTTTGAAATTCACTTTTGATTTGATGAGGCATGGAACAGTATCAACCGTTTGGTCGGATGAAAGACTTGAAACTTTCAAGGACTGGCTTCATGGTCAATATGAGAATATCAAAGCAATAGATTCAAGCGACTGGACTAAAGTACCGGCCACAATTGGCAAGGGTTGTCAATGGTGTAGTTATGCGCCTCTATGCCCTAAAGCACAGGACTTGATGCAAAACGGGGCTTGGGATATGCTAACACCTACATTAGGTGGAGATACAGACGATTTATTAGATGAATTGGCTACCATTAAAGCAAGCAAGGCTATGCTTGAAAAGAGAAAGAAAGATATTGATAATCACATCAAAACTGAAATTTTTGACTACCAAATGCCAGTGTCCGAATGTAAGTTAGATACGGAGAAATGGTCGGTTGAATGGCGAGAACAAACGAGAAAGTCATATATCCCTGCCGAAGTGCAGAGGTTAGTGCCGCCAACAGTATTCGGAACTATGGTATCGTTATCCAATGCCGCAGTTGATAGAGTCTTGCCTATTTTGCCCGATGATGTGGCAGAGGCAATTAAGAGAACTCAAATTCACAAACCCCAAAGAATGCTTATTGTTAAGCCGAAGGAGTCAGGAGATGAAGAAAAGCAAGAAACCGACTGATGAAACCGTGCCTTCTTCAAAATATGGCGTTAGGAAGAAAGGCCGATTAGGAAAATCCGATGGTCGGAATGTCAAGCGTCTTTGGAAATGTATGATAAAAGAAGGTGCAACCTTCCCCGATGGAAAACCGATGACAACAGGAGAAATTCTTACCTTACCAAAGCAACCATTTGAGATGAACAGGTTATCGAATCACTTAGCCAAGAAGCCACATTTGTTTTATTGTGCCGGAACTGTAAGAGTTGCCAGTATTGATGGGCGAACAAAATATCCCCAGAAAACATGGCTTGCTCACCCCGACGCTTATGATGAAGAATAGGCGATACACTTATATAGGGGTAGCCCCTACGATAGAACAGAGCGAACAAACCAACAACGAGGACACCGCCTCTCTAAAGATGCTAATGTGGAAAAGCCAAAAGCAATCCTCTCCCCTTTGGTGGCGAAACCACCAACCTACGCTCTCAATCCCTTGCAGGGGGCTTAACTTGAGCCTCCAAGATGCGAGGGGGGCAGACACGCAACACCCTTCACAGGGTAAAGGACTGTCGGAAATTGTCCGGTCTGTTGGAACGGGGGTAGCGACCCGTGCCTCTCATGAAGATGAGGGGGTGTCTGTCCTAAAGCCCCCGTTATATTCCTTAAAGTAGGTGGGCTACCCGTTAGAGGGTATGCTGACACCTAACTCCAAAGTAAGTAGGACTTGTATGATACAAGTTAATGGAGGGGAGTTTGCCAATTTGCTATCAGCAGTTTGCATGGATTCTCCACCAGTGCCAGTCAAAATACTCTTTGAAAACGAAGGCATCAGCATTAGTGGATTGAATGTTGCTAAGACAATGCAAGCAATCCTGACAAGGTGGCCGGTTAGTGGTTTGAAAGTCAAAGAGCCATGTGTATTATTGGCTGACCCAAAAGAATTAGGCGACATTGTTAGAGCCAAGTCAAGAGGCGAGTTGATTAGAATATCAACAAAGGCTTCACAACCGATTTCAATATCAACCAAAAACAACGGTGGTGCAGAGGTCATGCCCGCAGAGGAAGAAGATTGTCTTATTATTCCCGATAGGTGGCTCATGCCAAAGAACGAGAAAGGTCAAATTCTTTTCCCAATGTTTGATAATGAACCGCCAACTCATACTGCTACGATTTCACTTCAAGAATTAAGAAAAGGAGTCCATGAACAATTAACTGCCAAAGCCCCGTATGTTGTTATTACTTTCGATAAGAAAGGTGAGGCTCGGTCAGGTCATTGGTCGGGCAAACAAGTTAGGTCTTGGACTCCACTTGAGATGGAAATTGAAGGAGAGCCGTTCAAAGTTGCTTTCACAGAATCATTGAAAACCGTTTTAAGCGTATTCGGAACTACGACTACACAGGTGAAAGTCAGTAAGCATGAGAAAGGTCAGTTTGCAGTCTTAGAATCTATTGATGGGAATAACACAACAGTTGTAGCAACAGAGGCAATAAGGGAGGTTTGAAAATGAGCGAATTTACAGAAGAAGCACATGAAGCATTAGGAATGACACTTCAAGACCAACAGGTTTTGAGAACATTGGTCACAGTAGAATTATTGGCGGCTCAATCAGGCATCACAGATGAACAGATACAAACTGCTTATCAAAATAGATTGAAGCAAGAGATATTGGCGGTCAGTAACCATTTGAAAGACTTGGCGGAAGGTCAATAATCGTTATAACCTATGTGTTTGTAAGATAGTGCCATGTCCGTTCATGCTTTTACAGGAACAAGCGCAGTAATAACCATGACCCCTGCCGGTGGGTCGCCACTAATCGCCTTTGTGTCAGGTGATTTCACATTATCGGCTCAAACAGGAAAATTTACTACATTAGGTAATTCATTTGCTACCGGACATACAAGGGGATTATTTTCAGCGTCAGGAACACTAAAGCGAGCATGGGGAATTGATGATGCAACTTTAATGACCGCTTTCGTGAACAACACAATGTTTGAGTTGAAGTTTGACAATGACGGTGCGGCAGGGGTTCACACTTACACAATTAGTAATTGCATTTTGACTGACTTATCCGTTGAGGGTATTGAGGCCGGTGCAGAGGGTGCATTGATGATAAATGCAACCTTTGAAGGATTGAGTTTTGTAAGAGATGCCTGATGATACACCTTCATATAGGTGTTAGAGGAAGGATTCTCTATGTCATGGCTAAATGAAGCACTTGAGAACGCTGACCAACCGATACCAGTTGATGTTTCACACTTAGACTGGATTCCCAAAGATACAATTAATGTAATGCCTTTGACTACATCGGAGTATCAAGGATTAAAGTTTCACCCTGCGGTTAGAAAACACCAAAATGAAACAGACAAGGCAGAGGCTTTGGGCTTGGTTATGATTTGTGAAATGATGAGCAAGTGCGATAATGAAGTATCTTGGGCTTTACTTTCTAAATTACCTCTAACTCATTTGGGTGCATTATCCCAAGCAATCATGGCCTCCGTTGGAGAACTAAACGGTGGTGGTGTTTTGGGGGAATTGGAGAATACGCAATAACCAATAATGGTGTTGCATTCTTTGAGTTTTTAGCATATATGTCTATGACTCCAAAAGAATTTAGAGATTTAGATGTAAGAGATGCTACATTCTTACTAAACGCTTATAGTCAAAGCGTTAGAAACAAAAACAGAGCAAACCGTAAAAGGTGATGTATTCTAACCCTCTCTTATCGGGGTGCTGATGCTTGGTTGAAACAGATGCAAGACTTAAGATAAACCTCGATACGAAACAGGCAAGGGCTAACCTAAATGCTCTCTCACAGGCTTTCTATATTGCAGGTAATAGTGCTTCCAGATTTGGAACAGTTGCGAGAGCGTCATTCAAAGGCATAGCAATAGGTGCGGCAGCATTTGGTGCGACCAAAATGACTCAATTTCTTCGCACATCAGTTGAAACTTTCATTGAGTTTAACGACACCTTAGCAAGGACAGGTGCTATCTTAGGTGCAACAGGAGGCGACTTAGATAGATTAGAAAAGAAAATACGAGATGTAGGAAAATCAACAAGATTTACTGCGGCAGAGGTCGGTGAAGCCGCTAACAAACTTGCTATTGCAGGTGTTACCAGAGATGAAATGATTGATGACGGGGCGTTGGAAAACCTTGTTAAATTCGCTATTGCAGGTGGAGTTGATATTCAAACTGCGACTAACATTGGTATTGCAGGTGTAAAAGCATTTGGAATGGAAATGTCACAATTGAATATAGTGTCCGATGTATTGACAAAAACATTTACTCGGTCAAATGTTGATATTGTTTCTTTGGGTGAAGGTCTAAAATTCGTAGCCCCAGTTGCTTTCTCCGCAGGTATTAGTATTCAAGAAACTGCCTCCGCAGTTGGTGCTTTAGGTAATGCAGGTTTGAGAGGAACTATTGCCGGAACAGGTTTGAGAATGGCAATCAACAAATTGTTGAAACCAACATTCGATGCTACGAGAGCCATGAATGATTTGAACTTGAATGTCAAGGTTTTGTCGCCCGCAGGTCAGGCGGCTGAAAACAGAATGAGGTCTTTGACTATTGAGTTAGATAGGGCAGGTAAAGAAAGTATGATGCTTAAGACAGAATTACAGGCTCTAAATGATACTTTAACTGAAACTTCAATCAATCAACAAAAAAATAATCTTGCTATTGCTCAAATTAGAGCAAGAGCGTCACAACAAAACAGAGATTTGACAGAGCAAGAACTGAAAACAATATCAAGATTAGAAGAAGCAAACTCGGCACTTGCTTTAACAGAGCAACAATTAAACTTAGACAGGACAATTCAACAACACCAATTACAAAAACTAACAACCACAGAGAAAGAACTAAAAGAAGAATCAACCGATTTACTGCGAACAATTGAGCAACAGACAGTCGGTATTACTTCATTGGGTGATGTATTAGACCAGTTATCAGCAAGTGGTGCAACAACAACACAAATCTTAGAAATATTTGGTGTGAGAGGTGGAACTGCTATTGCATCTTTGGTGAGTCAGCGTGATTCATTCCATGAATTAGTGGCTATGAATCATGATGCGGCAGGTGCAACAGACGCATATACGGATTCATTACAAAGGTCGGTGGCTGACGGTGGTTCAGCATTGGAGTCATTGAGGCTCTTTGTATCTAAAATCACAGATGCTATGATTGAGATAGGTAAGCCATTGACTGAAATGCTGACTGCTTTGACTAACGCATTTGGCGACCAAATAATGAACGCAATATCCGATTTAATGCCGGAGATTAAAAAATTAGGTGAGGAATTGGCAATCGGTATTGCATTTTCTTTGCCACTTATTCTCGACGCTTTACCAGACATAATTATGTTGATGAGAGCGTTAGTACCAGTCATTATGATAGTAGCAATAGCGTTTAGAATATTAATGGCTCTAATAGAGCCTTTTGCTAAAGTGCTTGTTGGTATATTTGAAATCATAAGGGCAGTTGTTGAAGCAGTCAATCACATAAAAGATGGTGAGTTTAAGAAAGCGGGGGCGGCACTTAAAGAAGGAGGATTATCGGGCTTGAAAAATATAGCGTCAGGTGGTGCAGCAATTGCTCTTGGTGCGGCAACAGGTGGACTTTCAAGAGTGGGTAAATTGGGTATGATGAATCGTGCCGGAAGTGGCGCAATCGGACCAAGAATGGCAGGTGGTAAATTTGCTACAAGCACTACGAACATGAGAGGGGCAAAAGCATTAGGAACAGCAGGTGGTAGCATGGCTCTACCGGAATTTCATACAGGTGGCATAATATCCCAACCGTCTGTTGTTAGCGCAGGTGAGCGTGGACCGGAAGCGATAATCCCGTTAGGAAATAATAGCAGAGATGCTATGAACAGGAATAAAGTTATGATGGAGAGCGGCCTAAGCGGAAGCGGGGGCGGCAACATAACTATTCAAAATATGAATGTTTCAACTGACATATCTAAGTTTGAATTAGAGCGAATGGTTAAAACCGCCTTTACACAGGTTATCAATACCAGTAGCCGAAGAGGGGGGCGTGGTTTCTAATGGCACGATATGAAAAGAAACCAACAAAGAAATTCTCAAGGGTCAAGAACCACTTGGCTGAATTACAGAAGTGGTGGCCGGTGTATATCAAAAACGACACCGACTTAGGAATATCCATTGACCCAGTATTGTTTAGAAGTCAATTTTCTTCATTCCAAGATGATAACGAGATAATAGATGAGGCAACAACGGCAGGGGTTAGAGTTGAGGCAGTAAATCCCGACGGCACAGATGTAACCGGCACAGAGCCAACAATCGTTATATCAGGGTCAGGAACATACAATCCCCGTTGCCGAATCAATCACCCCGACGGAACACATACTGAATTTTTGATGATAGCCCCAACAGTTGAGGCTGCAAGTGCAGCAAATCAAGTATCTTTCAAAACGGCTGACAATGCAAAAAGTGTAATTGACTCCGGCACAAATGTAGGAAAACTGCAAAATGATACTACCTCAACTATCATACAAGGAACTCAAACTGCCGGAGATGTTGTGAAAGGTTTTACTCAAACAATTGGTCCTTATCCAGTTTTTATGACAATCCAAGAATTTGTTGAAACTATTGACAGTTATAGGCATATTGGATTAAACAATGACTCGGAGAAAAGAGCCTTCTTACCATTTGGTGTAGGAACAACAACAAGAATGCCAAACATAATTTCCGACCCAAGAGAAAGTAGTGGTCAGGCATTTCCTATTGCTGAAATGTATCGTGCTACGGTCTTTATGCCTATGTTGCTCGATAGCAACCAATTGGCAAAACAAATATCGGGTGCTACAAATGCAGTAGGAAATCAAGCGGCTTATGCACGAAACGGAACAACCAGATATAATCAAAATCCACTACGAAAACATGCTGATGTTGTGTATAAAAGATTTGGAACAAGCGGAGATTTCAAGTTAGATTTAGAGCGATTAAGGCAACCAGTCAATATGAGGACTTCCGATGATTCGGGCGGAGAGTATTTTGATGATAGAACACAATTGACTAATAGAAGAAGGCCGATGGAAACTCTTTATCACGATAAAGCAAATTCTCATATTGGCGCACCTTCATACAGAATGAGCATGGCATTAGCGTGCTTTTTGAAAGACGGAACATACTCTTTGAATGATGGAGTAATCATCCCATATTCTTACGATAGCCGACGATATATCGGTGGAACACAAACCACATCTTTGTATGCTGTTTGGGATGGTGTTAGAGGTTATGGTGATACTGAAAGCGGGGGCGGTCATGATGCTTCCTTTGACAAATTCACCGAAGGTTCACCTGCCGGTATCTATCCATATTTTGATTTCATTCAAGGACCAGTTTCACCACAGGCTCAAGGCACTAATTGGAATTATAATGCAATCATAAATCATGACCTAAGCGCAGTTAGAAATGCAGGGGCTTTCGGTAATCCTATACCGGCACAATATGGTATTATCACACACGATATGAATATGAATCAATCTGCACCAAGACCTCAAACTGCCACACTTACTTATTATGCTAATGCTCATTTAGGAACATACGGCATGGGTGAAGTATATGGTAATCCAAGACCGATGAAGTTAGTTGCAGTTAGTTGGGATAGCGACGAAGGAGAGTTAGGTTATTGGGTGTATCAAGGACAAGGTATTGCTAGTGGAAGCATTGACCACGCCAATAGAGCATATCACATACCAGTTGGTGTACCTATCTATGTTGAAGGAGTTGATTTGACCAATTCGGGTAATGCTGAATTTACCAAAAATAATGGAATAAATAAGGGGCGTTTGAAAAATACAGGAATGCCATCTAAAAATATTGGAAGAATAACCTATGAAAGACTCAACACCCAAAAGGAAGCCGAAAGCGGATTCACTAATCAAAGTGATGGTTCTCAACCGTTTCAATTCAACGGTTGGTGGCTTCACAGAAGAATACTTTATCATGGAGTTGGCAATTTCAGTTTTCAAACAGCAAGCCAAGTGGCTGACGGCTACCCTTATTTGACAGTGGGTGGTGGAAATAATCCTATTCAAAATTTCATAGCCCCTAATACAATTGTAGCAGGGTGTGCGGCTGAACATTTTGGAGGCTCTAATGCCGCAAGAGCGTTTGTAAAATATGTTGTTCACATACCTCCTTACATGAGAAAAGATGTATCGGCCACAATAGGGGCTGCGGGTTATAGTGCGACAATGCTAACACCTGCCGGTGCATCAGTAAAAGCCGGAAGAAATTATAACAAAATGCAAGGAATAGGTGTCAAATATACGACAACTACCGCAGGAATAACTACCTCACATCTTGAAAATCCAGAAGAATTTATTTGGTGGTTTGAATATCCTCTTACTACAACGGCAGTATTTTCCGGTGGTGGTTTTGGAGATGGAGGTACAACTTCATTTAATCCATTTGGGGAGTTTGGAGATGCATTGGGTATCGGTGATAATACATCAGTAGATGATGTAAGCCTAAAAAATACTTTACCTTCTTTTGCATCTATTATGAATATTGGCTTCCAAATGGGAATGGGAACGGTGGACTCAAATGTGCCTTCATCATCGTCTTTGGAAGATACTTTAGGTGGCCGACCAAAATTCACAGATGTTGAATTACCTAATTCGGAGGGTATTTTTGAAGGAGTAGGTATTGTTCCAAGAAGCATTCAAATTGAAACTATTAACTCCGATAACAACACCAATATTTCAACCGCACCTATGGTATCAAGTAAGGGAAATGGTAGTTTAAGAATACCCGCACCTTTGGGTCATGATTTATGCCAACGCTACAATTCAATCGGATTTAGTAGCAAATCGGGTGTTGGTGGACCAAATTTAGGAGATAAACCGTATGAGTATGTTCCCTTTGGTTACAGTGGAACTTTTCCAAGCAACAACAAATGGATTCCAAGAGGCGATTTGTTGGGTTATCCATATCACATAATACCTAACAAATGGGCGTATAGGGGAGTATCAACCCCTCTTTGGTCTTACATGGATTCAGCAACCGGCTCTCATGCTTGGGATTATGTCAAACCTGACAAAATTGGAACAGGCGGAGTATGGAGTTTTGGAAGAAATAGACCATTCCCTGCACATGAAAGGGAAGGAACAAGGTTGGCTATGACACCTGCGTTAGATACTTATTCCATTGGATATACAAAATCAGGATTTGACAACACCGATACTATCCATCATGTCGAACCGAACCAAGAAACAACTCTTATGGGATTAAGTGAAACAGGTTGCTCTCCGATTCACTTAGATATGGAGATGACTGCTTACATTCCCGAAGTAGATAACAGGTTATTTATTATTGAGTTTGACCAAAATGAAACTGACCCCGTATATGGAAGGCACGCATGGCTCGGTAATACTTTCAATCGTGATGCAGGTTGGGGATTCCATCCACGCCCTTCATCATCACTTAGAAATTCGGTGCATCGTATCACAGAATATATTGATGAAAATAAGGTAGCGCATAATGTTGATGGTGCTATTACAATTAGCGACAATGACTTCCTCTCACCACTGAAAGTATTTGTAAGACCGCCAAAAGATTTAGTAGGATTAAAAGGAGGTGGTGTTGCCGGAACTGACGGAAACGGAGTTGCTAACGCATTCTTAAACAGAGCGGCTTATGGTGGAACAGGTAATAAAGCGTCACAGGGATTCCCTTACGGTATATATTCAACTGCATCTACCAGACCGAGAAAGGCGATAGGTTCGGGAATACCAAGACCGACTGCATACGATGGTGTGTTTGAAAGAACGGCTATTTGGTTTATGTCAGCAAATACACATTACACAACCGCAGGGGTTTATGGTGGAGGCGCACCGTTTGCATTAGGTGGTAAAGCCGGTATGGGGAGAATATCAAGTAATGCGTTTGGGGCTACCACTACCTATACAGAGGGAACACAGGTTATTAGAGCAACCTTCACAGGGGAAGAGATGATATTTTCCTTAAATAACGACACGGTTTCTCGGACAGTAAATACCAATGGTGAAGTTTGGGGCGTATCAATTAAAAATTGTAATTTATTTTCGTTTGTAGCAAGAGAGCCGTTTATTGTTACACCCAGTTTGACAGAGGACAATCAGGCTTTGGGAATTGCCAATCCGTATGATATTTTGGCGGAACAAGAGCCAACGGGAAGGGGTAGGCGTGCTAGTGCAGAATTCACCTATCATCAAAATGGAAATACACCAACTGTATGTATGCTTGGTTATTCAAAAAGAGATTCGGCAGGGAATAATGCACAAAATATAAATTTTACAAGCCAACCCGACTATTACCCTGCAATTATGCCGGAACACTATTCAAATATGTTAGGTGATAAAGAAGTTGCAGTCAATTATTCAACTCCGGCATTTGCACAGTCAAACAAAGATGTTCAAATTGATGAATTGACATTTAGACACTTGCCAACTCCGGCCATGTTACCGTTCACAGTTGATACGACAGTTATGTTACCCCCGTCAGGAACAACAATAGCAAAATATACTGCTCTACAAGTTTATGCTGACCACATAGATACAAGTAAAAATAGAAACATTACAGTTAGCCTCTTTGAGAAACCAGCACTACCAACTGCTTGTCAAATTGCCCGTGAAGCAACAGTGCCTATTCCTGACTTCCAAGATTTAGATTTATTCTTTGTTCAAGGTATTGGAACAGTTGATTTAGACAATTTGCCAACTAATTTCATTACCGATGGTTTTGTAATTAGGTTTAACTTCTTCATGCCTTCGACGGAGGACACATCTTTGCACCCAGTCAATTTTAGAGAACTGCCAACAATCACAAAATGGGAGTTATTGTTTGACCACAAACCCACATCAAATGTAGCAGTCATTGGCAACACTTTCAACGGGCAAACTGCGACAACAGTAGGACAATCAGTTTCACCGTCAATCACCACAAAAGTAGGACACATCGTTAGCGCAAGAATATTTGGTGACACTATTGACCCCGATAGGAAAATTACCGAAGTTAGGATAGACTTTGGAGATGGAACAGATAGTGGATTTTTGCCAATTGCTGTTCCGGCTCAAAATGTTTCACTTGACATTTCTCATGTATATTCATCAACACCAACTTCACCTGCGACATTTTATGAAATGAAAGCACAGGCAAAAGATGACAATGACAATCTTACCGATTTGTCTTTAGCAATACAGATAACTGTAAATGGCACAGAGCCAGTAGCCATATTGAGAGCAATACCCACATTAGTAAGAGCGGGTCAAAGCATTAGGTTTGATGGTTCACAATCTTACACCTTGAATACCGAATCAACAATATCAACTTACACATTTGACTTTGGAGATGGTTCAAATGCCGTGAGCGGGGCGCAAACCTTCCAAGACCATACTTACGCAGTAGCGGGTGAATACAAAGCAACTTTACTTGTTGTTGATAGTGCAGGTAATACAAGTCCAGTTGCGTCTTGTGTAATCAAGGTTTTACCTGCGACAACAATAGTGCCTCTTAGACTGCAAACTCAACCTACATCTTTCTCAAGGACAAGGAGAGCCAACTTGAGTCAAACTGCGGTATTAGACTCGATATATCCAGAAATAAGTGACACCGGACAAAGGGCTGATGAATTTACTTTGAGGGGTATATTCTATCAAGGTACACAAGACAGGGATATTCAATACATGGAAGAGTTGTTGCTCTCCGGCTCATTAGTTGAGATAGAATGGCAAGATGTCAATTTTGACGGTGTGCCTGACAGTAAAACATTCATCGGAAGAATAGTATCATTTGACTACAACCGACAAGGCGGGGCAATAGACCGCACACCATATACTGCGACTTTCATTAGAGAATCGGGGTTAGGTGCTTGATGTGTATTGTGTATCAATAAATGGCACAGAGAAATGTATGGAAGGAGAATGGCTGTTAGCGGCCTTGTTTCTTGAATGTGCTTTCTATCTGTTGATATTTGCTTTTGGTCATGCAGGTCTTAATGCTTTCAACAAGTGGAGAAAGAAGTCTAAATAGGTGTGAGGAAGCCATTTGGCTATGCTAACGCCAGATAGAGTTGATATTCTATGCGAGCGTTTAGGATTTGCACATTATCCAAGAGCGATAGGCAACCCACGCCAACAGTTTGTATATGCAACAGAGCAAGCGTATAGGAAATTCAACAAGTGGGAAGGCCACGACTCATGTTTCATTTCAACGGCAGGTTACGATAACTTGGTCTTTGACTACGGCAAACAGATTCCTAAGTCTATTATCTATGGCTTAACCTTCTTTGATTTTGACCACGATAGCAAGCCGGAGAATGCTTTTGCTGATGCTCAACGGTTGTCGCAGTATCTATCGGAACTAAATGTAGCGCATTGGGTGCAGTATAGCGGCAGTAAGGGTTATCATTTGTTTGTATTGCATAAACCAACACGGTTCAAGTTTGACCATAAAGACGGCTCAAGTGAAGCGTTGAAGAATTTAGTCAATCAAACACAAACACATCTAAAGCATACATTGGGGTTGAATACATTGGATGAACAGACAACAGGCGACCCAAAGCGATTATGCCGAATGCCATATACTCGCCATGCCAATAAGGATGGAATTGTATCGGGAAGATATGCCATGCCCGTTCCAATCAGGCGGTTGGAAACGATAACCCATGATGAAATTGTCAATAGAAGTTATCGGCCTCAATACTTTTTACCCAAGTGTGAGGGAGATAAACTGACACTCAGGGAATTTATTTCTTTGATTGATGTTCAACTGCATAAACCGGAAACTGAATTGAAGCCAGTCATAGATACAGAGTTTGGCTTTTCCGATTCTAAGTCCGAAACTTCCGTTTTCCTCCAATCACTAAATGAGAAATGTATGGGTGTGGTCAATGAACTCAAAAGGCGTAATCCTTCGCATAAAGCACGCTTCCACACCGCTATGTTTGCTAAGACCCTCCACATGACCCAAGAGCAATTAGAGGCGATATGGGTTCAATTAGGAACACAAATGGGCTATGTTGATTTACATAACACACAGCATAGGCGTTATCAAATGGCTACAATCTTTGATGAACCTCGCTATTCATCGGTGGCAAACTGCACTACGCTAAAGAAAGACGGTTGTTGTGTAGGAACGGCTTGTCCTAAGTATATTGATTTTGGAGAAATCAAATCAAGAAAAATAATTAAACGGAAGTGGACTAAGAAATGAGAATAAAAAGAATGGACTTGATTAAAGATGACCCCGCACAGATTTTAGATTTGTTGGAGAAAGGAACTTTAGGTAATAAATTAGCCCTGCTTAGGGTTATGGATTTTGATAATGTAATGCGTGAAGTAGTCGGAGATAGTATTCTCAATGAATTGTTGAGTCGAAGAAGGAGGATAGACCACAGAGAACACCCGCTTATGGTAGCGTATTTCAGCCAGTTGGGATTTGAAGTAGTGCATCTAAAAACAGGAGAGGGTGACATGACGGGTATAAGTGTCAGCGTTGAAAGGAAGGAAGATGACTTCATGGATAGTTTGTTTGATGACAGGCGACTGCGCCAGTTAGGGGCTATGCGTGAAGAGGCGGAGTATTCATACTTGATAGTCACAAAGTCCTATGAAGAAATCAAGGAAGAGGTAATCCACAGGGGAGTTAGTGAACAAGTCCTGACGGGATTCATAGCCAGTTTATGTGCAGTCGGCTACCCACCTATATTCATTGGCGACAAATATGATGCGGCAGTAATCGTGCGTAAGATAATGGATAAGATTGACGATGACCACGCCAGACTGTATGTACCACGCCCTAAGTCGCCTAAGCCACAGGAATACAGGAACGCCATCATTGAAGCCCTGCCTAAGATAGGGAGAAAACTACGCAGGGTTATTGTCAGTCATTACCCATCTTTGAGCGCATTGTCCGAAGCGAGCGTTGAGGACTTACAACAGATAGACGGCATCGGTGAGAAAACTGCTGAAAGAATATATGAGATTCTTCATGCGGAATGATTATATAGGTGATGTGGTTACGATAGGTTATGCGAGTAATAATCGAGATAGACGACCCGATAGCGTATTATGTATTGACCGAAAATGGCATAAATGTCAAAGAATGGAATGTGATTGAGGAATAATTATGGCGAGAGGAAGTAGTAAAGGTTTGCACCGAATTAAAATGATTCAACATATACTTGATAACCACATTAACGGACCGTTCACAGTAGCGGATTTAATTGACACTTGGAAAAGGGCAGGGATAAAAAGAATGCCAACTACAAGGGAGTTAGGAAATACGATAAAGAAATTTGTCCGTGAAGGTGCTATTATTGAGGTAGGAAAAGATGTTCCTATGGTAGCAAGAATGATGCAAGAAGAAGCAGGTCTTATTCAAGGACAGGCGAGGAAAACCGCACTTTATATGAAGGTGGGCGATTTGGAAAAGTTAGAGAGGGAGTTATTTGAACCTACAACTGAACAAGACTGATTCATACCTAATGTTTTTGAAAAGATACAACTACCCCAATGATGAGTATTATTGGCAAGTAAGAGGCGGCATTGTTGTCAATGGCGAAGTCCAGACGGCTGAACATTATTCACCTTCATTGTATCATGGTATTTTGGCTATGGAAAAATGGTTCACTAAATCTTTGTATGACGCTAAAGAACAAGAGTCAAGCGATATGAGTTGGCTTCCAGTAATTCAATCAGCCGATGAGCGCATGGCTCTAAATAAGGTTGAAAGAGAATTACAGATAGACTATGGAATGGTTTTGTATGGGCTTCAAACAGAGGATATATGGTTTGCTCTATGTGGCTCGAAGGAAGAGTTGTTCAATAGAGAATGGGCTACGGGCGAAGCGAATCAAGAAATATCTTTGGCTATTGGTGGTTTGAATATTAGGAAGGCTCAACAAAGACAGAGTTTCAAAAAAGGTATGACACATACACAGAATCCACGCTTTGAGGATGGAACATTGGCTCGCCATCAAGCCGGAACTTCACGGGGCAACAAGCGTATCGAACAACATAACAGAAGGATAGAAACTCATAATGAATTTTTGAAAACTCCAGAGGGTCAAAAGTGGGAGAAACTAATTCGCACCAAAACAAGAAGCAAGTAATTGCTTCATATAGGTGTGTGTGCAAGGGTTTTCTATGACGAAATACTTTGTGTTCATTGACTTTGGAAATGAGCATGTGCAGTTAGAACATGAAGGTTCTTTGAAGGAGGCTATGCAGGTTGCGTGGCGTGAAGCACATGATAGAAAAAGAACTCCACTTGATATTAGAATATCCCCGAAAAAGATAATCGTTGGTCATCAACCTGACGATGATGGTTGGCAGACCATATCCCCCGTTGAGAGGTTATAGTCAATAACCTTATCATTCAATCGGGGAGTATGGGGATAATGAAAGACGACGATGATGACTTCATTCCCGTTAGTGTAACTTGGCTTGTGTCCGGCAAGGGTGGCATGGGATTATCCGGTTTTACACCAGATTGTATAGATGCTGAACCTGCTATTTCAGTTATGACAAGTGCAAGTGGCACTTGGTCTTTTCACTTTAGAGATTATGAAGGTGAAGGCAAGATTCAAGTTTCAAAGGGAAGCGATTATAACCCGTTGGATTTGATAGAAACATTGTTTAGACATTTAAACAAATGTTCATCATTTGAAGATGAACTAAATGAATTTAGAAAGAAATCACCTGCGCCTATCCAATGGAACGGGTCAAAGAAATATTCAAAGACATTTAAAGAACAATGGGAATGAGAAACATGATGGTGTGGATTGAAAAAAGCAATCACGGTAGCGTCTTAACGGGTTATCAATCATATCCGTTTGGCATCAAAAAGATGGTTCGCATAACTGAACTTGATGGAGAATGGCAAGTTGATATTAAGGGTGATAGCAAGTCCATCCCTGCGCCTGATGGAGATGTTGAACAATTCATAGATACAATGCTTGGATTAGACAAGAAGGCTATTGAAGTTGATAAGAAGGCACCCGCTATGGTATTCAAAGGCAGTAAATTTTCTTTTGACTGCTACCTTGATGAAGCGGGGGGCGAGTAATGCCAGACAAAGTAGGTAATCCCGATAACTCTCCCGAAGCGTTGAGAACAAGACTACAACAAAAAAATGTTGTTATTAGCGTTGATGATACATACCCCGAATTGGTTAGGAAGGCTAAGATAGCAGGTGTCTTTGAGGAAATCATTACACCAACCACCACGACCATAACAAACATAACAGGGGGAACAGGTGCTACGGGGGCGCAAGGACCGGCAGGTGTTGGCGTTCCGGCAGGTGGAACGGCAGGGCAGGTATTGGCTAAGATAGACTCCACTAACTACAATACTCATTGGGTTAATCAACAGAGCGGTGGTGGAGGAAGCGGAAGTGTAACAAGTGTTGGACTATCTTCAACAGATGGAAGCGTGACTATCACAGGAACTAACCCAATAACGGGTAGCGGAACTCTTGATTTATCGGTAGCAGGTGGCGGAGGTGGAGGTGGTTTGGCCTCTTTCGTAGCCAAAGGTGATACAGGAACAAACCAAACAATAAATGCAACTAATAATGATTTAGAGATTAAAGGAGGAACAGGATTAGCGAGCGTAGCGAGTGCTACGGGGATTATTACTCTCGATATAGAGAATACAGGAATTACTGCGGCCAGTTATACGACACCCAATATCACAGTTAATGCTCAAGGACAGATAACTTCTATCACAAGCACTACACCAATTCTTTCTTTTGATGTAGGCGGAGATGCAGGGTCAAATGAAACAGTAACAAACGGTCAAACATTTGTTGTAGCCGGAACTGCGAATCAAATCTTATCAACAACAACTTCACCAAATAGGATTACTCTTAACCTCATCAATACAGGTGTGACTGCGGGTAGTTACACTAATGCCAACATAACTGTTGATGCTCAAGGAAGATTGACTTCGGCCAGTAATGGCTCAACAGGTGGATTCACGGGTTGGCTTATTACAGGCGATACCGGAGGTAATCAATTAGTAGGAAATCAATCAACAGTTACAATAGCAGGTGGCACAGGATTAGCAAGCGTTACATCTTCACCAGACACAGTAACATTGAACATAGGTAATACAGGTGTGACTGCCGGTTCATACACAAATGCAAACATTACAGTCAATGCTCAAGGACAAATAACGAGTGCAGGTAGTGGGTCAGCAATTCCAGTAGGGGCTAATCCATCACAAACAATATCGGGGGTAGCAAACAACGGTAGCGCACTGACATTCATGCGTAGTGATGCTACACCGGCTCTTGCTAATACTGCCGTTACTGCGGGGGCATATACGAATGCGAATATTACAGTTGATGCTCAAGGCCGACTAACTGCCGCATCGAGTGGAAGTCCATCGGGTGTAGCCATTGGAGATACAATAAGTGGTGCTACACAAGGCTCTATTTTCTTTGCGGGTGCTTCGGGTATTCTTGCTCAAGAAAATGCTAATCTATTCTTTGATGCAACAAACGATAGAGTAGGTATTAACACCAATAGCCCAGATGTGACTTTAGATGTAAGAGGAACAAACGATAATACCGTATCGGGAATGTTTAGTGGAACATTGTCAGTTGAAAACTCGGCTGAATTAAATCCTCCTTCATCGAGGGCTTACGGTTTCTTATCAATTGACAATGGAGATGCTATGGTCGGAGGTAATCTTAGACTTGACGATTCAGTTAGTAGTGGAACTCATGCAGGTTATGCGTCAGGAACAAATGCAAGGGGTGGGTCGGGTATTAAATTCTCTAACTCATCATCAAGTGATGACGGACAGATAATGTTCCTAAGACAAAATGATTCTAACGATGATACTTGGACTGTTAAAGAAAGTGGTCGGTTTGATGAGAACGGTAGGCTTGGTCTTGGAGTAAGTAATCCTCAAGTCAAACTTCATGTTGCCGGAACAATTAGGCAATCTAATGTAACTGATGCAATTGTTTATGCTGATGCTGATGGCGACTTAGGCGCATTGACAGTTGGTAGCGGGTTGTCTTTGACAGGCTCAACATTGACTGCGACAGGTGGTGGCGGTGGTGGTGGTGCTACGGCATTTACAGGATTGTCCGATACTCCGGCTAACTATGTTGGTTCGGGCTTTAAGATGGTTAGAGTTAATGCCTTAGAAAGCGGTCTTGAATTTTTCACACCAATTCCCATGCTAAGCATTTTTGATGAAGGAACATTACTTGGTACTCCTACGAAAATTAACTTCACAGGTGCAGGGGTTACGGCCACCATGTCGGGTGTGACTGTTACAGTTGATGTTCCGTCAGGCGGTGGTGGTGGCGGAGGAACAGATATTCGCCAGTTGTATAAGCATGACGAAAACCCAACAAATCATTTCTTTTCCCCGTTTAGATTATGGGTGAATAATGATACGATACAGTTTGGTGAAACAGCAGGTAGTGGAAAAAATGTTGATGTTTTCACCCCTGCTATGACTCAAACAGGTAGTGTTCAAGTGGCATCTATTACTGCCACAGGTGGAATAACCAATGTTGGAAGAGAATACATTTTGCACGGGCAGGTTGGCCTTGAGGAAAGAGGAAATGCATTTGGTGGAATTGATAGAGTAATTTATTATTTTGACTGGCAAAATAACTTTTCCAAACCCCATATTTTTGTCAATAGCATGGCGGAAATAGTTTTAGCCGCTAACGGTGGATTAGCAACACCGGCAGGGGTTAGAAGAGTCAATAATGCTTGTATGATTTTTCCTTCGGGTTCGCCCGAATACTATAACAATGTGAAAGTGCTTGATGCGGGAAATCATCTTGTTCCCTTTGATGTTGAATTAGGTCTTGGTGGTGGTGGTGGTGATATTGATTTGGTTGATACTAGGGTATATTTGGTTGTTGATGCAAGTATGAGAGCCAATAGAGGAAGTTTCACTCAACAAAATTACAGATTATCAGATTTTTAGAATTTACATGATGGTAATTAACCGTGATTGTATCTTAACAGTCTATGGAACAAGATAGGAAGGAATGTGAAGATGGAAAAAATCTTTGTTTGAGTTTGCCCGTGCAAGAAATGTGTTTGAAATGCAAAATAGAACAGGCGAAATGGTGGAGTAAGCCCTATTGAGTCCAATAAGTAATTATAGGTGCTGCCAATAGCAGCAAATATGTTTGAAAAATTCACAACTTCTTTAAGCGATAACATATTGGGAGAACTCATGGACTCAACCACGATAGCATTGTATTTGGGAATAGCAATAGCAGTAGTAGCATTTGGCTACAAACAATATCTTAGACTGAAACCTCAAATTGATGAGGCGTTGGAAGATGGAGTTTTGTCGCTTGGTGAAGTCAAAGATTTGATAGAAGAGGCGGAAGAAGTAATTGATGAAGTCAAGGACTTTAAGGAAGAACTCAACCTCAACAACCTTAAGAAAATGAAGAAGGCTGATTTAGTTGCTCTATGTGAGAAATACGACCTTGATACAAAAGGCACTAAAGCGGTTCTTATTGACCACTTAAAGAATCACGCAAACTGAATGCACCAATTTGACCACATACGCTTCAATAATTTCTTATTGGCGGTGTATTTGACATAATCTAAGTCAGTCCAGTTTTCTGTATATACCCTGCGTTCAATGCTTCTTCTTGTGAAGTCATCATGTTTCATCAATTCTTTAGTCATGCTATCGGGCATATCAATCCTTCTTGTAGCGCATTGGTCTTTTATTTCATGAGATATAGTGAAGAATGCAGGGTTGCGAGCGAAGTTTGATGGTCTTGCATTTGCTCTAACAAACACCAATAGTTTATCCACATCAATATCTATTTCTTTGAGTAAGTGTCGCAATCCATTTATTTCATTTCTTAAGGCAAGAGTCTTTTGCTCTTGCTCTGTTGGTATGTCGGAGTCCGAAGGTAATCCGTATATTTTTCTTGGCTTTAGTATTGGTTTCATGTTATTTTCTATCATGTTCATCTATACACTAGATATTTCAAAATCCGAAAAGTTTTCCGAACTT
>Ga0181369_1000056_pt1 | contig 28669 bp, 32 predicted proteins | sample LowvirmetaG_8_FD_130088 | JGI IMG/M metagenome (GOLD analysis project Ga0181369, IMG submission 130088) | Marine viral communities from the Subarctic Pacific Ocean - Lowphox_04 viral metaG | ecosystem: Environmental > Aquatic > Marine > Oceanic | place: Subarctic Pacific Ocean | collected... | reverse complement strand
TATTGAGTACAGCAACCTAGGAAATGGACAACTTGGTATTAGTTCCCGTGGTGTTGACGGTACTGCCGTTCTAATCCACGATCAAGGAACAAGAGTCTATAAGTATGAGGCATCTGGTGTTTCTCTCCGTAGAGTCAATACTGCCCATAAGGTGCCTGTTGATTCAACCTTGGGTGAGACTCGCCAATACAGCACTCTACCACTCAAGATCGATAGGTCTGGTAGAAATAGTGGACCAGATATGCTCTGCTTCACCTCACAGTCTGAGATTGGTGGTCCTAATATGTCGTTCGCTCAGAACTTCCAGTTCAACCGTATCTTGCCATCAATGGGTCTATTCACCCCAGGTGAGACTACTAGCGTCACTGGAACTATCAGAACGATTACTGGTACCAGTTGTGATGGCAATGAGGCATCCTTTATTGATACAGGATATGTCCCAGCAACCATCGACAACTACACCAGATTTGATACTCCAAGACTCATTGCTAACCGCCTCAACGAAATCGAATATCTAGGTGATATTCCAGCAGCAGCATCAGTTACTTATGCCGCCGCTATGAAGTCAACTGACCCCAACCTCAGTCCTGTACTTGATGTGTCTCAAACGAATATGATTTTCGTAAGAAACGCAATCAACAGACCAGTCAAGAACTTCGCCGATGATGCGAGAGTAAATAGAGTGATTGGTGACCCACACGCATCTATCTACATCTCTACTCGTATTGACCTCAAGAATCCTTCTACTTCACTGAAGGTATTCATCACGGCATACAGAGATGTATCTTGTGACTTCCGTGTCTTGTATCGCTTGTTCGGTTCTTCAAGTCAAGGTAGCACAGACCCATCTTGGGAACTCTTCCCTGGTTATACCAATATGTTGGATAACGATGGTGATGGATTCGGTGATACCGTAATCGATCTCTCTAAAAACAATGGTTTGCCAAATGCAGAGGTAAGACCAAGTGCTGTCAACGAATTCCTTGAGTATGAGTATGAGCAGCAAGACCTACCTGAGTTCCAGGCATTCCAACTTAAGATTGTTATGGCAGGTACTAACGAGGCACGGGCACCATTCTTTAGAGATGTAAGAGCAATCGCACTAGCATAATGGAAGGATACGCAAAGGTAGAGGGGCATCCGCACCTCTACCGTGACAAAAAAACAGGTGCCATAGTCAATATGGATCACCAAGGATATCGCAACTACAAAAAGAAGCAGTTGAAGGAGAGAGTCTCTAGAAAAGAGATAGATACGTTGAAGGATCAACTCGACGAATCAAAGAAACAAATTGAAGAACTGAAACACCTGATCAATCAGATGATAAATAGATAGTAGTATCCTATAACTTGTGATATGGCAAGTGCCTACGTCTCTAATATTACTATTGATCAGGGTGCTGATTTTTCCGCCAATTTCAAGTTGGATGATGCGGGCACCAGTGTTCCTATTAACCTTACCCAGTTTCGTGGTGTAGGGCAACTTAGGAAACATCCTGGTGCCCCTTTTGGTGTGGAGTTTGATGTCAAAGTACTCAAACCTACAAGTGGTGAAATTACTATTAGTCTAAACTCAGAACAAACATCTGCTCTCAAAGAGGGTAGATATGTTTATGATGTGATTCTAATCAGCACGCAAGATAATAAAGTGTATCGTGTCGTTGAAGGAATGGCACTAGTAAATCCAGGAGTAACAAACATGCAATCTGGTGTAATCAAACCAAGTCAACCACCTGTATCGATTGGTCCAAAACCACCTGGCGATGCCGTCCCCGGCGATCTCTGGTGGAATTCTTCTGATGGTCGTATGTATATTTTCTACACCGACCAAGATAGTTCCCAGTGGGTCCAGGCAACACCAACTAGTCAAGATACGGAGAGGTCCTGATGGCAAATCTACTCGACCAAATCGGACAACGCAATGTAGTCCGAGTTATTTCCAACGGACTACCAGCATCATTCGGTAACTTGAATGATGTGGATAATATCGGCATTGGCACTGGTGAAGTTCCTATCTGGAACGGAGACCAGTTCACCCCCATCGTTGAGGGTGCTCAGATCAGTAAGTCCACTATTGTCCTTACGGTAAATCCAGATACAAGCAGAACTGCTTGGACTGATACAATCGATGCGGGATTCTTCTAATGTCAAAACCTAGTAGTAGACAAGAATTAGTTAATTACGCCTTGCGTCAACTTGGTGCTCCGGTATTGGAAATCAATATCGCTGATGAGCAGATTGATGATGTATTGGATGATACTATCCAGCATTTCCAAGAGAGACATTATAACGGCGTAATCCGTACATACCTTAAGTATGAGATTACTGAGCACGACATTGCCCGTGGTTCTGAATATAATCCATTTGTCAATGCCGGTGTTTCAACAGCATCTCTAACCTATCCAGGAGACAGTGCTCCTACGACTGCTACATTCGTAGAAAACTCCAACTACATCCCAGTCCCTGACTGGGTTATTGGTGTTGAGAGAGTGATGTCACCTAGATCAGCAACAGGTGGTGGAGGTGGTGCTTTCCCAGGTCTAGGTATTCTAGGTCCTGGTGTTTCACCATATACCAGTATGATTGGTGGTATGGGTGGTTTCTATGGTGGTGGTATGCTTGACTACTACCTAGCAAAGCACTGGTATGAGACCTATGACTGGTTATTCAACCCAGAGACGATGATTCGTTTCAACCAGAGAATGGATAGATTGTATCTTGACATTAACTGGAGTGCTCTCGGTGGTGGTGAGGTTATCGTCATCGACTGCTACAGAGCACTTGATCCCAATGACTTTATTAAGATCTACAATGATAGTTGGGTCAAGAAGTACCTAGTTGCTGCTCTCAAGAAGCAATGGGGACAGAATCTCATCAAATTCCGTGGGACTAAACTCCCTGGCGGCATTGAGATGAATGGTAGAGAAATCTACGACGAAGGTGTAAAAGAATTGGATATCATCAAACAGGATATGTCCAGCACCTATGAACTACCACCACTCGACTTGATTGGTTAAAAACAATGGTTGTAAATCCCTTCTTTCTCCACGGTTCGACACAAGAACAAAACCTGATGCAGGATCTCGTTAACGAGCAACTGCGAATGTATGGTATTGATGTGTTTTATATTCCCAGAGAGTTTGTAAGGGATGCAACTATTATGAGAGAGGTTACATCCTCTCAGTTTAGGTCATATTTTATCATCGAAGCATACCTCAATAACTTTGACGGTTATGGTGGGCAGGGTGATATTATGTCCAAGTTTGGCATCCAGGTCAAGGATGATGTGACTCTTACTATCTCCAGGGAGAGGTATGAGAGTTATATTGCACCATTCTTGAATTCTAGAATGCTGTATTTGATGAGTTCAAATACAAATGATAATGAATTGCCTTGCATTCATAGACCGAAAGAGGGAGACCTAATTTACTTCCCACTCGGCAGAAGACTTTTTGAGATCAAGTTTGTAGAACACGAGAAACCATTCTACCAACTTGGTAAAGGTTATACTTATGATCTAGAGTGTGAGTTGTTTGAATATGAAGACGAAGTATTCAACACCTCTATCGATGAGATTGATTCCACCCTACAGGATAAGGGATATATTACATCTCTAGAATTGATTGCTCTCAGTAACAGAGCAGAAGTATCTTATAAACTCGGTACCGGATATATTGATAAAATCCTCATCCTCAATGAAGGTAAGGGGTATAATGGTGCCCCTGATATTGTCATCGAACCACCCGAGATTGGTACTGACCCACAAGTTGTGGCGATTATGAATCAGGCGACAGTCAATAACAGCACATCATCCGTCAAGGACTTGGTGGTATTCCGTAGTGGAAGTGGATATACAGAGGCACCAGAAGTCAATGTTGTTCCAGCAGACAGGCAGGGAAGTGGTGCTGTAGTCAGAGCAGGCATCAATACAGATCCAATATCCAAAGGTATTATCGAGTTTGATGTTGAGGAACCCGGCACCGGATATGCTGAGGATGCTATGATCACTGTCTATGATAATGACAATAATGTGATTGCCGAAGGTATCGCTCTCACAAACGGAACAAGGATCGTCAAAGCAGTTGTAACTAATCCAGGCAAAGACCTCTTTGAGGGTGCTACAGCGATCGTTGACGCCCCACCTGATGCTGGTGATGGTGACTTCATCTATAATGAACTTGTAGAAGGCAAGACATCTGGTACTCAGGCACGAGTTCGTGGTTGGGATGGAGTCAATAAGGTTCTACAAATTACTAATCTTGACCCAGAGAAAGATACTGTTGACTTCTCACCTGAGGAAGTAATCGTAGGTAAGACCAGTAGAGCACGCTATTCTCTCAAGAGATGGGATACTAAGACTCCTAAGGACAAATACTCTGGTTCTGATGAGATTCAAGAGGAAGCAAACGAGATTGTTGACGAGACTGAGTTCAACCAATTCGGCAGTTTTAACGACTATTCCAACAACTTTGATTCCAGTAATCCTTTTGGCGACTAAATAAAATAGTATATTACGGTATGAAATTGTGGTTGAATATTTCTATCATGAAATAATCAAACGAACAGTTGTCGGTTTTGGCAACCTGTTTAATAACATCCACCTACAGAAAGTTGATAAGAAGGACAATGTCATCAATGACATGAAAGTCCCTCTTGCATATGGTCCTACCCAGAAGTTTCTTGCTAGGATTCAACAACAGAGTGAGTTGAACCAACCGGTTGCAATGACTCTGCCTAGGATGTCGTTTGAGATGAATTCTATTGCCTATGATGGTACTAGAAAGACACAACCAACACAGACATTCAAGACTCTAGAAGACGGCACCAAACTCAAAAGAGTTTATCTACCCGTCCCATATAATCTAGGTTTTGAGTTGAATGTGATGACGAAACTCAATGAAGATGCCCTACAAATTGTAGAGCAGATTCTACCGTATTTCCAACCATCATTCAACATCACTGTTGATTTGGTGGATTCTATTGGTGAAAAGAGAGACATCCCAATCGTCTTAGATGGTATTCAGTTTACTGATGACTATGAAGGCGACTTCTCAGCACGCAGAACTATGATCTACACGCTGAGTTTCACTGCTAAGACCTATCTATTTGGTCCTATCAGCGATACTGGAGATGGTCTCATCCGTAAGGTCCAGGTTGACTATCACACCGACACTAAGCGTACAGCACCAAGGGAAGTGAGATACACTGTTACTCCCGACCCAGTTGATGCTGAACCTGAAGACGACTTTGGATTCAATGAAGAGACTGTTCTCTTCTTCGACTCTAAGCAGTATAGTCCAACTCAAGATGCTGACTACAATCCCTGATTATGAGTAACTTCGATTCTATTGACGAGGCACTGGATTGCGAATCCAGTATTGTGAAACCCGAGAAAGCACCGGTTGTCAAAAAAGACAATCCACCTGCTGAAATCGACCCACAAGATGCCAAGAAAGATTATGATTACACCCGAGCAAACTTATACAGTTTGATTGAGAAAGGACAGGAAGCCGTAAATGGTGCCCTAGAACTTGCTCAGGAAGGTGATAGTGCTAGATCATATGAAGTTGCTGGAGCATTGATTAAAAACATTGCCGATGTGACCGATAAGCTGCTAGACTTGCAAAAGAAAGCAAAGGACTTGGAGCAAGTAAAAATCACAAACAATCAGACCAATGTCACCAATAATTCCGTCTTTGTAGGATCAACTACTGATTTGCAGAAGATGCTCAAAGAAGGAATGATAAATAACCTATCGGACAAGTAGCACAATGGCTAAAGAAGAAAAGAAAAAGGAAAGGAAGGTGTGCGACAACTGCGGTGAGCATGAAAAAGATTGCAACTGCAAGTATAAAAAGTATGCCAAAGGTTCCTATGGTCTAAGCGACCGACTTGGGAATGATGACGACGAAAGTGATCAAACTAATTCACAAATGGGTGGTATGGACGAATCATTAAAGGCTCCCAACTTAGATGGGATTAGTCCTGAAAAGAGAAAGAAAAAACTCGATGCCTTCAAAGCACAAGCAGATGAAGCAAAAGCACGAGAAAAAGACGCAGAGAAGAAGCACAGTCTCTACAAAGAACGCAAAACCAAAGGTATCAGATTCTATGACGCCAAAGGATCTGGTTACATTAAAGGCGGCAAGAAAAACTACGACTAATTTATTATGAGAACTATTTCACCGGCATCATTCCAGGCATACAAAGCATTGTATCCCAATGATAAAAAACTCCAAGCACTAACTCTTGAGGAACTTTATCAGCAGACTGGTCAAGGCACTGTTAGTTGGGGATCAATCAACTACGAGGGGATGGATGATAATCATACTGAACCAGCGATTCTAAAGGACATCTCCCCCTGTGCATTGGGAATTGGTTATGTTGTATTTGATTGTGTATGCCTATTCTTAGGTGCTATTGCCCTAAGATCTTCTGTCACTGCTAAAGCAGCAGCACAAATGTCTGAGGCAGCAGAACCTGCAATTAATCAAATTTCTAAATATATTAAGACGATATCAGCAGCAGAATCCTCAAAAATGGATATTGCTTCTGCTGTATTTGGCGTCATCTCCACAATCTATAGTGCGGGATGTCTGGGTGCCGTCATCGGTGCCTTCCTAGGTACGCTAGAGTGGTATCAAGCAGTTCTCTACGGAGCAACTGCACTCGGTACTATTATGGCTGCTGTCGCCACTGATGGTGCTGCTGAGATTGGAATCATTGTTGTCGAGTTGGCAACTGCTGGATTCCTAGTTGATGACAGCATTAAATGTGCTGAGGCCTGTTCTTACTGAAGAAAATTATGGAACACAATCCTAAAAAGAAATCAGTATCCATCGAGGATGCTGATGGAAATACATTTGCAGAGGTCATTGACCTCATTCAACCAGAAGAAATTGGTGAGGCACATTCAGACTGGAAAGCATCTGGTGTCTACAAGGGACCAGACCGCAAAGAGTATGTTAAACAACTTCTAGCTAAACGAAAAGCAAAAAAGGAAGGTAAAAAAATGGACGAACAATCCAACCTCGGCGAAGGTAAGAAAAAAGGTTTGTGGGATAACATCCACGCCAAGCGTAAGCGCGGTGAGAAACCTGCCAAGAAAGGTGACAAGGACTATCCTGAGACCCTTGATATTGGTGAAGGTATGAAAACTGCCCGTGATAATGTCGGTGCTGATAAGTGCTGGGATGGTTACAAAGCAAAGGGCACTAAGAAGAAGGGCGGCAAAGAAGTCCCCAACTGCGTCAAAGAAGGCAAAAAGACCTTCTCCCAGTTCTGTGAGTCCGCATGGCAGCGTAAAGAGGGAAAGAATAAAGCCGGGGGTCTTAACGAGAAGGGACGCAAGTCCTATGAACGAGAGAACCCCGGCTCTGATTTGAAGGCACCTGTAACCAAGGAACCTTCAAAACTAGATCCTGATTCCAAGTCAGCCAAGCGCCGCAAGTCATTTTGCGCTAGAATGGGTGGGATGCCTGGTCCTATGAAGGACGATAAAGGCAAACCAACTCGTAAAGCACTATCACTTCGCAAATGGAACTGCTAAGCACTGCACTTTCCCACCAATGGTTTCTGGGACTACTATGTTATCTACTCATAGTAGTCCCTGTCATTGGAATTATGATTATTCACACACCTAAAAAATAAAGGAAATATTAAGATGTGTAAATAGATGTATATATTTGCACTGGACCAATGTCAGTCCCTGGTATTTTTGAAGTCTTTATTGTAACCGCTGTTGTTGTTAATATCCTAAAGATAGGTTTTATTGACGAGAGATAAATAGTATTGACGGCAGATCCTAGTTAAATGTCGATACTAACTCATACAAATAATAACTACGTTAGACACGATGATGATAACGTAGTTGCCTCACCTCAACCCGCTTTCAGAAGTGAAAGTATGGACGCTATTGGGTGGACTAATTTCACCTACAAAGATTTTGATGGGGATTATGTGAAGCACGATGTGGATAATGATCCCATCGATACTGAGCAGTATGTCAAAAGAGATGTAGATAATAACATTATTGTTGCCGAACCATATGTTAGGCATGATGAGAATAATGTGCCATATGGTGGTGGTAGTTTGCCTGCCCTCGCTCTTATCGGTATCGGCAATATAACAGCGCCTGAAGGTTTTGTTGAAGAGAGATTTGGTGCTGGTCAAGTTGCCGGTTATGAGGGTGGCACTCCACCTATTACTGTTGAAGGTCAGTTACAATCACAGGCAACTCCAGGTGGTGCTTGGGTAGGTGTTAGTGGTTGGCAAGCAGTTGATACCGCCACTAGAGAGATTGATGCTAGTTTGGTGGGATCTAGACTCCGTATCTCAACTAGAGTACAAGATGCTGTAATAGCACCGGGTTACCTCACAGCAAATAGTAATGTGAGTGCTGCTGTTACATCAAAAATGTCACCGGGTGTTAGAGGCATTTTATCGGGAATTGGTTCTGTTGGAGAGATTCTAACTAAGACTGAAGGTACTATTGTTGGTGGTATACCCCCATATGAAATATTCCTTGAGTGGAGAAGGCGTCTTACTGGGTCTGGCGATAACTTCAAAAAGATTGTCAGAAATGGAAAACCTGTTATGGGTTATGAATATGAGGTTGTACTGGATGACCTTGGATACGACATTCAAGGCACAACTAGGTTTGTAGACTCTTATGGATATCCAAGAGTCAATACAACAACTAGCTTCATCGCCATTACATCACAACCACTAGCATTGGTATCAAAGGGAACTCTCGATGGAGTTGGTCAGTCAGGCACAATCCTGACACAAACTCCAGCAGTATTCAGTGGTGGTGTTCCCCCATTCACTTATAGATATGAATGGGTCAGAAGAGTGACTGGTGAGTCAGGATTCTTCGAGTTCGGTGCTCCAGATGGTCTTCAGTATATTATTAGGACTTCTGACATCGGTTATGATATTAGAGGAAGAACTGAAATCTTTGACGCCCTAGGAAATATGTTTAGTAGTAGTTCTACTATTCCTCAGGATGTTAGCGTAACATCTTAATCAATACTCTAACTTTATTATGCCACAAATTGATACCAAATATCTGGGTAACCCCAACCTTAAGAAGGCAAACGTCCCAGTTAATTTTACTCTAGACCAAGTCAAGGAATATATTAAGTGTAAGGAAGACCCAATCTACTTTGCCAGAGCACACATCAAGATTGTGTCTCTGGATAAGGGTCTTGTGCCTTTTACAATGTATGACTTCCAGGAAGACCTCGTCAGAAGTTTCCACGAGAAGAGATTTACTATCTGTAAGATGCCTCGTCAGACAGGTAAGTCTACCACCTGTGTGGCATTCCTACTCCACTACCTTATCTTTAATGATAATGTCAATATCGGTATTCTAGCAAACAAGGCAGCAACTGCTAGGGAGATTCTCGGTCGTCTACAGATTGCTTATGAGAACTTGCCGTCTTGGATGCAGCACGGCATCATCTCTTGGAACAAAGGTTCTGTTGAACTGGAGAATGGTTCTAAGATTCTAGCAGCGTCTACCTCAGCATCTGCTGTTCGAGGTATGTCGTTCAACATCATTTTCTTGGACGAATTTGCGTTCGTTCAAAACAATATTGCCGACCAGTTCTTCGCTTCGGTATATCCTACGATCTCTTCTGGTAAATCTACCAAAGTTATTATCGTATCCACGCCACATGGTATGAACCACTTCTACCGCATGTGGCACGACGCTGAGAGGAGTAAGAACGAGTATAACCCCATCGAGGTCCACTGGTCCCAGGTGCCGGGCAGAGACGCTGCCTGGAAGGCACAGACGATTGCTAACACCTCCTACGACCAGTTCAAGGTTGAGTTTGAGTGTGAGTTCATCGGTTCGGTTGATACACTGATCTCCCCCTCTGCTCTGAGGGCGATGGACTATGACCGTCCTATTAAGTCAAATGACCACCTAGATATTTTTGTAGAACCTAAAGAGGACCACAACTATGTTATTACTGTGGACGTTGCTAGGGGCGTTGGGAAAGACTATTCTGCTTTTGTCGTTTTTGACGTTACTAAGTTTCCTTATACTGTAGTAGCGAAGTATAGAGACAATGAAATCAAACCGATTGTATTCCCAAGTATAATCCAAAGAGTATGTAAGATGTATAACAGGGCGTGGACTCTGATCGAAGTCAACGATATTGGCGATCAGGTTGCCTCTATCCTTAACTATGATCTAGAGTATCCCAATGTCCTGATGTGCGCTATGAGGGGGCGTGCAGGGCAGCAACTAGGTTCAGGTTTCTCTGGAACCAAGACTCAGTTGGGCGTCAAGATGAGTACAGCGACCAAGAAACTCGGTTGCTCTAACCTCAAGGCATTGGTCGAGGAGAAGAAACTCACCTTCACCGACTACGATATTGTCCAGGAGTTGACGACCTTTATCTCCAGGAACAACACATTTGCCGCTGAAGATGGTTGTAATGATGACCTAGCGATGTGTCTCGTCATCTTTGCTTGGGTAGTTGCTCAGGATTACTTCCGAGAGATGACTGATAATGATGTAAGAAAAGAGATCTATAACGAGAAGGAAAATCAGATCGAACAGGATATGGCACCTTTTGGTTTCATTAGCGACGGAACTGATAACGAGTCTTTTGTAGACAATACCGGAGATCGCTGGTATACAGATGAGTATGGCGATAATAGTCATATGTGGGAATATATGTAAGGTGCTTCTGAAAAGTAAATTTCTATAAATATTTTTAGATTATTTCGGACTTTCAAAAGGGAGACTCAAAGATGCCTGTAAATTTAGCATCGCCCGGAGTACTCGTAAGAGAAGTTGATTTGACCCTAGGTCAAGTCCAAACCTCTTCCGACAAAACCGGTGCAATTGTCGCCTCTTTCGCAAGAGGCCCCGTTGATGAGCCCACACTAATCGCAAGTGAGAACGAACTCTTAGAGGTGTTCGGTCAACCAAGTTCCACTGACAGGCAGTATGAAGGATGGCTCTCCATCGCATCATACCTTGCTTATGGTGGTATTATGCAGGTTGTCCGTTCCGACAACGATAACTTGCGAAATGCGTTTGTGGGGACAGCATCGACCATTAAAATTAAAAGTTTAGAGGACTACAACAACCTCGGATATGATGAGAATATTATCCCTGGCGTTACTGTTGCGGCAAGAAACTGCGGTTCTTGGGCAAACGGTATTAAGGTAGCATTCCTAGACGGCAAAGCAGACCAAATCCTATCTGGAGTTGGCATCGGACTCAGCACCACACCATCCTTTGAGTTGGGTCAAGGTGTTATCCAAAACATCAGCAAAGTTGCTGCTGGCGCTGGTGTAACCGCCCTAGTTGAGGGTGACCTAAAAGGTATCGTAACTGGTATCAATACTCTAACTGACCAAGTTGAAGTTAAGGTTCTATCCTTCACTCCAACCAACGGTATTGAGCAGAATGTAGATTATCAGCAGGGTGGCACTTGGTCATTCGTTGCTGGTGACTTCTCACTCTGGACCGCTGTTGGTCTAGTGACTACCGCACCACTAACCACGCTAAATCCAACTGACTGGTTTGATAGTCAGACCATCGATCTACAAGGTGGACGCGTTACAGTTAACTGGAACTCCCTAGCAAACCGTCCAACAACCACTGAGTATGCTCGTAGTCGTAACTCCCGTTTCGACGAATTCCACATTGTTGTCTTTGATGACACTGGTGATGTAACCGGCAACGCTGGTACTATTCTTGAGAAGAATCTTGGTATTTCAAAAGCACGCGATGCTGAGTTCTCTGTAGGTACTCCCTCCTACTGGAGAAAGCATCTTGCTAATACCTCCAGTTATGCTTTCGGTGGTTCACAACCCGTAGGTGTTGTTACTACTTCCTTCGAGGAAGGTGGTAATGGATATACCCCAGAGACTGGTGGTGAGTGGGATCAACAGACCCGCAACGTCAACTTCTACTCCTGTGGAAACCTTCAACTAGTAATGGAAGAAGGCACCAACTACGATGGTCTTAAGGACATTGAGGCAGACGGAGCACTCAGAGTAGATGTAGGAGATATCGCTGCAGGATACGATAACTTTGAATCTAACGACGATACAAACGTAGACTTCCTACTAATGGGATCTGCCGCTTATGGCGAAGCAGAGACACAGTCACTAGCAAACAAACTCATTGCTATTGCTGAGTTGAGAAAGGATGCTCTAGCATTCATCTCACCTTATAGAGGATCACAGATCACTGATAGTGGTGCTGGTGCTCAGGTAACTATTTCTTCTAATCTAGTCACCGACAACATCATCAACTACTACTCAACCGTAGCATCTTCCTCCTACGCGATCTTCGATACGGGATACAAGTACATGTATGACCGTTTCGCTGATAAGTTCCGCTATGTCCCCCTCAACGGTGACATCGCAGGTTGCTGCTGCCGTACCGATCAGGTTGCATTCCCCTGGTTCTCACCAGCGGGCACTACAAGAGGCGCTATCCTCAATGGATCCCGTCTAGCATACAACCCCACCCAAGCACAGAGAGACCGCCTCTACAGTGCTCGTATCAACCCAGTAATCTTTGCTGGTGATATCGGTGGAATGATTCTATATGGCGATAAGACCGGTCTATCCGCTGCTTCCGCTTTCGACAGAATCAACGTCCGTCGCCTATTCATCTATGTTGAAGAAGCGATTTCTGCCGCTGCTAAGGATCAACTCTTCGAGTTCAACGATGAGGTCACCCGTACCAACTTCGTGAACATCGTAGAACCTTTCCTCCGCGATGTGCAGTCCAAGAGAGGCATCACCGACTTCATCGTTGTTTGTGACGAAACAAACAACACTCCTGCCGTCGTAGACAGGAATGAATTCGTTGCTGACATCTTCCTCAAGCCAACGCGCTCCATCAACTTCATCGGTCTAACCTTCGTTGCTACTCGTAGCGGCGTCTCCTTTGAAGAGATTGTGGGCACTGTATAATCACTTCTCTACCTTATAAACCGGAGTTTTAAATCCAATGGCAAGTACCAGAAAACAGGTAGAATCTCCCGTATTGAGGACGATTAGTGACTTCAAAGCAAAACTGACTGGTGGCGGCGCACGCCCCAATCTGTTTGAAGTCGTTCTTCAGTTCCCTCTCTCGGCACCTACCGATACAGATACACTTCAGAAGTCACGCTTCCTTGTAAAGGCAGCAGCACTTCCCGCTTCAAACATCACCCCCATCGAAGTTCCCTTCCGTGGTCGTGTTCTAAAAATCGCAGGCGATAGAACCTTCGATACTTGGACCATCACCGTCCTAAACGACACCGACTTCGCAATCCGCTCCGCATTCGAGAAGTGGATGAACACGATGAACAAGATGGAAGATGCGACCGGCACGCAGGATCCCGCAGACTATCAGTCTGACGCTTATGTCTATCAACTAGACCGCGACGGTTCTACCCTCCGTACCTATCGTTTCCACGATGTATTCCCAACTAACATCCAGGCAATCGATCTCAACTACGAAACAACTGATACTATTCAGGAGTTCACTGTAGAGATGCAGGTCCAGTGGTGGGAAGCAATCAAAGGCAGCGGCAGCAATGCCGGTGGCGAAGATATCTTCTAAACCAAAAATACATCTGTCACAAGGGGGTCCATCAGGACCCCTTTTTTTATGCTATACTTTTTCTATCAGACAAAGACCAATGCAAAAACCAAACTGGCAACACCACTCTAAGAAGGAACAAAAGCGGAAACTCAAGCCTCAAGCACTACGCCAGGCACGAGCACGCCGTCAAGCACTCAAGAAGCGTCTCCTAAATGGGGACTCTTTTTTTGTCTGCTAAATACTAAGACAGGTTATTATCACACCTCTTAATTATGGCGAGACTTTTTGGTTTCCAAATTACTGATGGACCGCCAGAGCGCCCAGGTTCTATTAGTCCCGTACCCGAGAATAACTCGGACGGGGTAGAATATTATGCGTCTGGTGGATTTGGAAGACAATTCATTGATATCGAAGGAGTATTCAGAACTGAATACGAACTCATTCGTAGATACAGAGAGATGGCACTCATCCCAGAAGTGGATAGTGCGATTGAAGATGTAGTCAACGAAGCAATTGTGAGTGATACATATGAATCACCGGTCCAGGTGGAACTAAGCAATGTAAATGCTAGTGACAAAGTAAAAAAGATTATTAGAAACGAGTTTCAATATATCAAAGAACTACTTGACTTTGATAAGCGTGCGCACGAGATCTTCCGCAACTGGTATGTGGATGGTCGTCTTCACTATCTAAAGGTTATCGACTTCGAGAAACCCCAAGATGGCATTATGGATCTGAGATATATCGATCCAATGAAGATGAAGTTTGTCCGCAAGATCAATCAGAAATCCAATAAATTCCCAAATGCACAGCGTGTTCTTACCGTTAATAATACCGGTAATCAAATTCCAAACGCTCGCAACGATCAGTTTAGTCCTCTTATTGATGAGTATTATGTTTACAATCCTGGCGCTTCTAGTAGCGGGTATGTCAATTCTCCTGGTGTATACAATGGAGGAACAAACGCAACGTCAGGAATCAAAATTGCAAAGGATTCCATTGCCTATTGCAATTCGGGACTAGTAGATAGAAACAATCAGACGGTTCTATCCTACCTACACAAAGCAATCAAACCAATCAATCAACTCAAGATGATTGAGGATGCGATTGTTATTTACCGTCTATCAAGAGCACCAGAGCGTAGAATCTTCTACATTGACGTTGGCAATCTACCTAAAGTAAAGGCAGAGCAATACCTACATCAGGTAATGCAGCGTTATAGAAACAAACTCACCTACAACTCTGCAACTGGTGAGATGAAGAATGACAAGAAAGTCATGTCAATGCTAGAGGACTTCTGGTTGCCTCGCCGTGAAGGTGGTCGTGGCACCGAAATCTCTACTCTCCCAGGTGGTCAAAACCTAGGCGAGATCAGCGATCTTGAGTATTTCAGAAACAAGTTATATGCTTCTCTCAACGTCCCATCATCCCGTGCCCCTGGTGGCAACGAAGGATTTAATATGGGTCGTTCTTCTGAGATTCTAAGAGACGAAGTTAAGTTCTCCAAGTTCGTTGCCCGTCTCCGTAAGAGGTTCGCTGCTCTATTCAGCGACCTACTCAAGACTCAACTCATCCTCAAGAATGTCATCACTCCTGATGACTGGGAAGCAATCAAGGATAATATCCAGTATGACTTCCTATATGACAACCACTTTGCTGAGTTGAAAGAGACTGAACTCCTACAAGAGCGTCTCAATCTACTTGCTCAGGCAGAACCTTACATTGGTAAGTATTACTCTCAAGAGTATATCCGCACCAAGATTCTCCGTCAGACTGATGGTGAAATGGAAGAGCAAGATGAGAAGATCAAGAAGGAGATTGATGACGGCGTAATCCCAGATCCCAGCACGATTGATCCAATCACTGGCGAACCGATTCAGCAGGATCCATTCGTCAATGACCAGACTGTCGATGCTGGTGCTGCTGCCGCCGATGCTGCAAGTGCCGCTGCTAGTTTGAATACTCCACTTCCTGGTAGTAGCGAAGGCAAACTATAGACTTGCTAAATAAATTTATATTATAGTTTTTATTATGGACAACGTAGTAGACGCTATTGCTGTGGGTGCTGGTCCTGCTGACATCAGTCAGGAGATCAAAGATGCACTATACAGCAAAGCAAGCGAAAGAATCGACACCTATCGAAATGTAGTTTCTGACCGACTTTTTGGTGGTCAGGAAGTAGAGACTGGTGAAGAGGAAGTTGAAGCAGGTGAAGAAGAATGATCAAAATCGTTTTTTCCGAAGTGGACTGTCCGTCCTCTTGTGATGAAGCGATCGATCTTGAACATTCTACTGGTGTAAGAGCCGTCAATACTTCATCTAAAAGTAGTGCTATTCTGCATTTACTGGATGAAACCGGCGTAGATAAGACCATCACTCTCGTCCCATTAGAGAGTTTAATTCTCAAAAAGACGCTGAAGACATTGGTCTGGACTTCGTCAGAAAAAGTTCGTATCTCTGGAGTAAGCATTTACTAAAATGAAACTAATCACAGAAGAAATTAACAAGGTAGAATTTATCGTCGAAGAGAATGAGGGCAAGAAGTCCTTGTTCATCGAAGGTATTTTCCTACAAGGCAACCAAAAGAATCGCAACGGTCGTGTTTACAGAACTGAGACCCTAGCGAGAGAAGTTGGTCGTTACAATGAGCAGTATGTTGATAGTGGTCGTGCCCTAGGAGAACTAGGTCACCCCGATGGACCTACTGTAAACCTAGACAGAGTATCCCATAAGATTGTTTCTCTCCGTCAGGAAGGAAACAACTTCATTGGCAAGGCAAAACTATTGGAAACTCCAATGGGAAAAATTGCTAAAAACCTATTAGATGAAGGTGTCAAACTTGGCGTTTCTTCTCGTGGTATTGGGTCTCTAAAGGAAACCCGTGAGGGATATAAACTAGTTGGTGAGGACTTTATGCTCGCCACTGCTGCTGATATTGTGGCAGATCCTAGTGCGCCTGATGCCTTTGTACAAGGTATTATGGAAGGAAAAGAGTGGGTAATGGTCGATGGCATCCTAAGGGAGCAACAAATGAAAGACACAGTATCTACTATAAATAACCTAGTAGCGAGTAGACAGTTGGAAGAAAAGAAAATTGAACTTTTCCAAAACTTTCTCTCAAACCTTTGAAATCTATAAATAAATATAGATTTTAACTAAAATCAACACTCGTCGGTAGCAACTAATTACAAGACATGGAAAACGTAGTAACGAAAGGTGCTAAGGCTGCTGAACCTATGGATAAGGTTTCACCCAGCGTAGTGCCAGGGCAATCAATTAACGATCTCGGCGGTCCTACTCCCGAGAACTATACAAACGAGCCAGAAGGTCCTGCTAAACTTAAGGATGCTGCTGCCCCACTATCTCCTGTAAAGGATGTAGTGAATAAGGGAGCAGGTTCTGCAGACGGTATGGAGAAAATGGCAGATGCTAAAGTAGTCCCCGCTTCTAACAGCGGCGGCACCACTGATGCAAGATCTGCTGCTTCAAAGGCCGAATCAGTTCCATCCTCTGTTGTTCCTGGTCAGAAAAAGACCAAGAAGGAAGAAGTAGAGGTTGAAGGAGAAGTCGTCGCAGAGGAAGAGGTTGAAGAAATCTCCATCTCTGAGATCGATATTGAAGAAGACGTTACCGCTCTTCTAAGTGGTGAGGAACTCTCTGAAGAGTTCCAGAGCAAAGCTCGCACCATCTTTGAAGCAGCAATCCGCAACAAAGTTGCTATCGTCAAAGAAGAACTCCAATCCCAATACGAGGGAAAACTCAGCGAAGAGCTTGCTCTAGTGCGTGAGTCCCTAACTGAGCGTGTAGACGCTTATTTGGAGTATGTCGCCGATGAGTGGATGGCAGAAAACGCCATCGCCGTCGAGCATGGACTCAGAACCGAGATGTCAGAAAGCTTTATTGCTGGTATGAAGTCTCTATTCGATAACCACTATGTCTCTATCCCTGAGGAGAAGTATGATGTAGTTGAGTCTATGGTTGAGAAACTTGATGAAATGGAAGGAAAACTCAATGAGCAAATTGAGCGCAACGTTGCTCTAAACGCTCGTCTAGGTAGTGCAGTTGGTGAATCAATCTTCACCCAAGTTGCTGAAGGTCTCGCTGAGACTCAGAAAGACAAACTTGCTGCCCTTGCTGAGAATGTTGAGTTTGATGGTGAAGTAAGTTACAGAGAAAAGCTAGAGGACCTCAAGGAATCCTATTTCCCCGCTGGTCGCTCCGCTTCCGTCTCGACAAGAAACAGTGTCGAGGACCTTACTGAAGAAGTTAACACCGGCACACAACCTGTCGATGTATCTGATTCAATGATGTCATATCTACAGACGCTCGACAGAGTTTCTAGAAAGTGAATTTTTGATTATTAAATCAAACCTAATAAATACTCACAAGGATTATTAAAAAAATGTACAATTCCGCTGATTCCCAACAACTTCAGGAGAAGTGGGCACCTATTCTAGACCACGAAGGTGGTATCCAGGATGCTCATAAGCGTGCCGTAACCGCACAACTCCTAGAGAACCAAGAAACCGCCCTATCTGAGGAGCGTGCTTTCCTTTCCGAGACCCCCACGATCAATACTGACCCCAACGCCACCGGCAATCCCGGTTTCTCCGGCAGTGGTGACCAGTCAGTTGCTGGTTTTGACCCCGTTCTAATCAGCCTCATCCGTCGTTCTATGCCCAACCTAGTGGCATATGACATCTGTGGCGTTCAACCAATGAACGGTCCTACTGGACTCATCTTCGCGATGCGCTCCCGTTATGACTCACAGACCGGCGACGAGACCTTCTACGACGAAGTCAATACCGCCTTCTCTGCACAGAACAAGCAGGGCACCGCTACCCAGGGCAACTACTCTGGTCAGGTTGGCGCAGGCAACACCGTTGGTCTAGGCACCACCGCTCAGCGTGGCAACAACCCCGCAATCCTCAACCCCCTACCCGGTGACCAAGTTGGTTACAATGTAGGACAGGGCATGAAGACCCAGGACTCCGAGGCTCTAGGCGAGACCGGAACCGAGTTCAACGAAATGGGCTTCTCCATCGAGAAGGTCACCGTGACCGCCAAGTCACGCGCCCTCAAGGCACATTACTCCATGGAACTCGCCCAGGACCTCAAGGCGATCCACGGTCTAAATGCTGAAGCAGAACTCGCTAACATCCTATCCAGCGAGATTCTATCTGAGATCAACCGCGAGGTTGTCCGCACCGTATACAAGACCGCTGTTCCTGGCGCTCAGAACAACGTTGCAACCCCTGGCGTATTCGACCTAGACGTTGACTCCAATGGTCGTTGGTCTGTTGAGAAGTTCAAAGGACTTATCTTCCAGATCGAAAGAGATGCAAACGCCATCGCGCAGACCACTCGTCGCGGGAAGGGCAACTTCATCATGTGTTCCGCTGATGTTGCTTCTGCTCTAACCATGGCTGGTGTGCTCGATTACACCCCTGCTCTAAACGCCAACCTCAACGTTGACGACACCGGCAACACCTTCGCAGGTGTGCTACAAGGCAAGTATAAGGTCTACATCGATCCTTATGCTGCAAACGTCTCCAACCAGCAGTACTATGTCGCTGGTTACAAAGGTTCCTCACCTTATGACGCTGGTCTATTCTACTGCCCCTACGTTCCACTCCAGATGGTTCGTGCAGTTGGACAGGACACCTTCCAACCACGTATTGGCTTCAAGACCCGCTACGGTCTAATCGCCAACCCCTTCGCGGAAGGTTCCGACGCAGGTTATGGTCGCATCATGACCAACACCAACGTCTACTACAGACGCGTTCAGGTCAAGAACCTTATGTAAATCCAAAACTCCGACGAGTTTATTTTACACACGAGACCTCCCGAAAGGGGGGTCTTTTTTTATGCCTAGATATGTTAATATGCTTCGTGATATGTACTACATCTATAAAGCAACCAATAAAGTCAACGGAAAGACCTATATCGGTCGGTGTGTTGGTGCTATTAAGATACGAGAATACAAGCACTGGTGGTATGCTACAAACAAAAATGCCAATGCCCCCTTTCCAAACGCACTAAGAAAGTATGGTAGAAGTGCTTTTGAGTGGGAGATGGTAGAAGAGTGTCTCAAAGAAGAGGTTGCGGATAGAGAGATATATTGGATTGCTAAAGAGAAACCAGAATATAATGCTACTCTTGGTGGAGATGGTGGTAGATTAGGTGTCCCGTGTCCTGAGCACGTCAAAGAGGCGACTAGAAAGTCTCGTATAGTGGCGGTAAGAGATAAAGAGACTGGACTCGAATATCCTTCTATGAAGGCAGCAGAAGCGGAGACAGGATCTCCTGTGAGTAGTATTAGCAGATCAATTAGAAATCCTAACCATAGATGGGAGCGTGTGTAGTAATATCCGTAATAAAACTTTATATAAATAACCGAGTATGTGTAGTATAATACACATTGTTATTTCCTAATGGAGAAGATTTATGAAACTAATTATTGCTGGTGCCATTGCTGCACTATCCCTAGGCGCTCCCGCCTCTGCTGAAATCATCGGACCTGCTGAAGCAGACGCCGCTGGTAACTTCTATGTTTACACTGAAGTTGAGTCTGATTGGGCACTAGGTGAGTATGAAGGCACCTCCACTACTGCTCGCGTAGGTTATGAGGGTGATCTCTCTGAGACCGTAGGCGCTTACATCGAAGTAGGTCCTTCCTTCATCAACCCCGATGGTGAAGACCTAACCACCGAACTCGGTCTTGAGGTTGGTGCCGAAGTAGCAGTGACTGAAAACCTAACTGCTTATGCTGAAGTTGAGTTATTCACCAATGGTGGATCTGATCTAGGCGAAGATCTAGACGTTGGAACCAAGGCAGGCTTGACCTATTCCTTCTGATAGGTTATAATATGGGGGTAGTCAAGCAAGACTACTCCTGTTGGTTAGGTGTTGTGTGTAAAAAGTAAATGAAATATACCTAATAAAAGAGCACCTCCTTTTGGTCGGGGAGGTGCTTTTTTAATGCTAAATAATAATTACTATAGTATTCTTAGTAATGGCGGACGATTTCGGTAGTGGAAGAAACATCTACTACAAGCAGTTAGACAATAGAAACTACATGAGTCCTATTGGATTCACGTTTAGTCTAGCGAGATTTCCGAAGGTATCCTTCTTCAGTAACAAAGCAGCACTGCCATCAATCACCCTTGGTACTGCTGGTCAGTCTAACTATCTGAAGGATATTATGCATCCTGGTGACCGACTTGAGTATGGTGATTTTACTATCGAGTTTCTTGTCGATGAAGACATGGAAAACTATACGCTCATCCATAACTGGATGACCGGTCTAGGATTCCCTGAGACGCCACAGCAATTTAAAGATGTGACGACTAGTGATAACAACACAAGGGACTTTAAATTGCAGTATAGTGATGCTACACTGGGTATACTCAATAGCAACTATAATACTATTGCGAATGTGAAGTTCTGGGACTTGTTTCCAACCTCACTATCCACCTTGGAGTTTACCGCTACTGATACTGATATTAATTACTTGGTTGCTAATGTGACCTTTAATTACCTATACTATCAGATTCTAGATAAAGAAGGTAAACCTCTAACTCCTGAATATGTTAACCAATCACTGCAACGATGAATTTAGATGAAATCCAATCTATGTGGGAGAGAGACTCCAAGATAGATATGGACAACCTACATGATGAGTCTGTAAAGACGCCCCAACTGCACCAGAAGTATTACACGCTATATACCACGCTCAAACTGCTCCAGACGAAGGCACAGGACACGGAGAGGAAGGTCCGACTAGAAAGATATAACTTCTATAGTGGGAAGGCACCTGCTGAGGCATATGTCGAAGAACCATTCCCATACAAGGTGAGGGACAAAGAGTCAATGACTCTGCATCTCAATGCAGATGATAAACTATCGACAGCAAAGATGAAGGTTGAATACTATCAGGTAATGCTTGATTTCCTGACTGATATTCTAAAGATGATTCATAATCGTGGTTATCAAATCAAAAATTCAATTGACTGGTCCAAATTCACCGCAGGATACAACTAATGCAACCAGCAGAGGACGACAAATTTCAGTTTGACTTAGGTATCGAAGATATCTATTTACTATATGATTGCGTTTGCAGACGCATTCAGACCTGGGAGGGATCGCCTCAGAGGCATCCATTTGAGCAGGAACACCTGTGGTGGCTCAGGGATGAGTTATATAAGTGTGTACTAGAGCACAAATATACCGATATGTAGGTTTGTGAGGGATCGCTAAATAATTTTAGCTGATACCTTTACATTATGGCCGATTTGACAATCAGCAAGAAAAATGAGGTGTTTTTACAGATTGACTGTGACCCTCATATACAATACGAACTAAAAGACAATTTTACTTTCGAGGTTCCGGGGGCAAAGTTTCATCCTTCCTACAAAAAGAAATGGTGGGACGGAAACATTGCTCTATTCAACCTACAGACCAAACAGATCTATGTGGGTCTTTTGGACCGTGTTGTTGCTTTCTGTGAGCAGTATGGGTATTCTTACCAATTCCAAGACAACAAATTTTATGGATTACCGTATGAGGAGAATGACAATATCTCCCCCGAGGGTATTACAGATTGGATCGGTTCTATTACTTCTTACAAGCCTCGTGACTATCAATTACATGGTATCTACACTGCCCTACGCAGTAATAGAAAACTCATCGTCAGTCCAACAGCATCAGGAAAGTCCCTGATGATATACTCTCTCGTTAGATATTACAGCGAGAGAAACTTAAATATTTTACTCGTAGTCCCAACCACATCTCTTGTGGAGCAGATGTATAAGGACTTTGAGGATTACGGATTCGATGTATCAACGAACTGCCATAAGATATATGGTGGCAAGGAGTTGACTACAGAAAAAGGCATCGTGATTACTACCTGGCAGTCGGTCTATAAACTGGATAAGAAGTATTTCTCCAGGTATCAGGTAGTCATCGGTGATGAAGCACATAACTTCAAGTCAAAATCGCTTGTGAGCATCATGAGCAAACTTTGTGATGCGAAGTATAGATTTGGTTTTACGGGCACTCTGGACGGCACACAGACGCATAAGTGGGTCTTAGAGGGTCTGTTTGGTCCCTCATACAATACCATCAGAACGAAAGAACTGATGGAAGCAGGGCACGTAGCAAAACTAGACATCAAAGTATTGCTTCTGAAGCACGATGAGCAAGTCTTCCCGAGGTATGAGGATGAGATTCAGTATCTCATTGGTCACGAGAAACGAAACAACTTCATATCCAACCTAGCGGTAGACCTGAAAGGTAATACTCTAGTGCTTTTTACTCGTGTGGAGAATCATGGCAAGTTGCTCTACGATCTAATAAATAGTAAAGCAGAGGAGGGGCGAAAGGTCTTCTTCGTTCATGGCGGAGTCAACGTCGAAGAAAGGGAACAAGTCAGAGAAATTACTGAGCGAGAGAACAACGCGGTCATCATTGCTTCTTATGGAGTATTCAGTACCGGTATCAACATCAAAAATCTCCACAACGTAATCTTTGCTTCTCCCTCCAAGTCAAGAATTAGAAACCTCCAGAGTATCGGTCGTGTGCTGAGAAAAGGAGCAAACAAAACTAAGGCAATTCTTTATGACATTGCTGACGACACCACTAAGGGGTCCAAACGAAACTATACATTGAATCACCTAATAGAAAGAATCAAAACCTATAACGGTGAAAAGTTTAACTATGATATTATCAATATCAACCTGAGGTAACTTATGGATGAAGGTAAAGTAGCGGCACTCAAACTCAGCACTGGTGAGGAGATTGTCTGTATGATTATGAAAGTCGAAAGTAATGATGATGAAGGATATAATGTCTGTATTAAAGACCCACTCAAAGTGGAGTCTATGGACATTAGAAGAAAGAATGGTGAGTTCAAAGTAAGATTTGTTCCCTGGTTTCTAACCACTGATGAAAGGGAATTTGATATTGACCTGTCTAATATTATTGCTATTACTCGGATTGAGAACGAGGAGGTAATGCAGAACTATACTCGTTACTTTCGCAAGATGAGCGGAGGAACCGATGGTCCACTAGCACTAGGAGACTCTAACTCTTCTATTGGATACTTGGGATCTGTAAAGTCTTTCCAAAAGAAACTCGAAGATCTCTATAAGTTAGATTATAAACCTAATGATTAATATAGCCCTGTCTCTTTAACCTCCACAAGGTCGATTATACTTAGATTAGAGACACCTGTCAAGTCCTATCAGATTATGCTATAATAGGTATAACCAAAATAACAATATGGCTAGAAGAAAATCCGAACATTATGTAAACAACAAAGAGTTGCTAGAGGCCCTGCTTGTCTATAGAGAAGAAGTAGAGCACGCTAAACAGAATGATCTTCCGAAACCCCGTATTAGTAACTATCTTGGTTCTTGCTTCCTGAAGATTGCTACACACCTGAGTTACAAACCAAACTTCGTCAACTATATGTTCCGTGAGGACATGATCTCTGACGGCATTGAGAATTGTATTCAGTATATTCATAACTTCAATCCAGACAAGTCTAAGAACCCATTTGCTTATTTCACCCAGATTATTCATTACGCTTTCCTTCGTAGAATCCAGCGAGAGAAGCGTCAACTCGATATTAAGAACAAGATTGTAGAACGAACTGGATTCGAGTCTCTGATGACTGCTGACAGCAACTTGACATCAGAGTATCGCAATGACTATAATGCCATTCGAGAAAACATTATTACAAAACTAAACCAATGAGTCTTGTCGCCATCCTCACCGATACACACATTGGTGCCCGCAAAGGCGTAAAGTATCTACAGGACCACTTTGAGAACTTCTACAAGAATGTTTTCTTCCCCACTATCAAAGAGCGTGGTGTAGAAACTATTCTCCATCTTGGTGATGCTTTCGATAGTCGGAAGACAATTGAATACAACTCCCTTAATTGGGCGCGTAGAGTGATGTTTGACCCTATGAAGGGGTATGATGTCCATATGATTGTGGGCAACCACGACTGCTATTACAAGAATACTAACGATACTAACTCTCCTAGTCTTCTCCTACAGCACTACGACAACATCAACACCTATACAGACCCGACACAAATCAATGTCCACGGTCTAGACATCCTGATGCTGCCTTGGATCTCACCAGAGAATGAGGCACAATCTCTCAAGATGATTCGTGAGACTGATGCTCGTATCGCTATGGGTCACCTAGAACTCACGGGTTTCTATGCCTATAAAGGTATGGAATATAAGGATGGTAAACTCGACAATCAGATCTTCGACAAGTTTGATAAGGTCCTCTCAGGACACTTCCACACTCGTTCAGATGATGGTCGTATCCACTACATTGGTAATCCATACCAGATGTTCTGGAATGATGTAAACGATAATCGTGGTTTCATCCTGTTGGATACTGAGACCCTAGAGATTGAATACATTAACAATCCATACCATCTCTTCGATGTAATCTACTACGAAGACCAGAGTGCTGCTATGCTCAAAGCAAAGCAATACGCTGGTAAGATTGTCAAGGTTGTGGTCCGTAAGAAAACAGACCAGAAGAAGTTTGATAAATTTGTAGAGAAACTACTGACTGCCGACACTCTGGATGTCAAGGTTGTTGAAAACTTCAATGTCCAGGAGTCTGATGACTTCGTGGTCGATGACGCTGAGGAGAATACCCTTTCAATCCTTAATCGTTATGTTGATGAAGCAGAATTCGATGACACCCCACTGGAGAAGGAGGCACTCAAGAAACTCATTTCAGAAGTTTATCAGGAGGCGTGTGAAGTGTGAGCAGTGATCCTTGTTATATCCTCACTACAGATACAGAGGATAGTATGTTTGTTTACTCCATTGATGACAGTGGAGTAAAGTCTATTCTTGTCTTTCAAAACATTGAAGACGCCCAAAGATATGTTATAATGCTTGAAGAAGATGAAGAGTATAAGGTAGGAGAGCGTGTCGAGTTAGAGATAACCGAAGTCCCTCTCGAAGCAGCACTGGAAGTATTCAATGCTAAAGGTGACACCTATATTCTTGCCAAATCCGATGACCTCTTTGTTCCTCCACCTACACAATGATTATTTTTGAGAAACTCCGCTATAAGAACTTTCTTTCTTCTGGAGATACTTTCACAGAGATCAACTTCCTACTGAATAATACAAATCTAATCATCGGCACAAATGGTGCTGGCAAGTCAACCATCCTAGATGCGTTGACTTTTGTGCTATTCAATAAACCGTTTCGTAAGATCAACAAACCTCAGTTGGTGAATACGATTACAGAGAAGCACTGTCTAGTTGAGATTGAATTCAGTATCAACAATCGCCAGTATCTAGTTCGTCGTGGCATCAAACTAGATGTTTTTGTTATTGAGGTGGATGGTAAGTTGCTGGATAAGCGTGGAGATGATAGAGACAATCAGGCAACTCTGGAGGAGAGCATCCTGAAGGTCAACTATAAGTCTTTCACGCAAATCGTTATTCTCGGTAGTAGTACATTTGTTCCTTTCATGCAACTACCTGCTGCTCATCGCCGTGAGGTTATTGAGGATCTACTAGACATTCGTGTCTTCAGTACGATGAATGGAGTCATCAGGGATAAGATGCGTGCGATTAGAGAAGACCTGAAGATTCTTGAGTTGAAGAAGTCCTCTCTCAAAGACAAGGTCTCGATGCAGCAGAACTTCATCGATGAGATTACTAAGCGTGGTGAGAGTAAGATCTCTGAGAAGCAAGAAGAGTCAAAGAAGATGCTCTTCGAGCAGTGTGGTCTAGAGCAGAAGGTTATTATTGAGTTGAATAGTATTGAGGAGTTACAGAAGCAACTGGAAGCATACCAGTCTGCTGCTGAGAAACTCAAGAAACTCGGTGGTCTCCGTGGTAAGATTCAGCAGAAGATTTCTACACTCACTAAGAATCATAAGTTCTTCAGTGATAATGCTGTATGTCCTACCTGTACTCAAGAGATCAGTGAAGACCTGAAGGGTGAGAAACTAACTGAGTTGGGTGCTGAGGCAAAGAAACTGAAAGAAGGTTTCGATGACCTAGAGAAAGCAATCAAACTAGAAGAAGAGAGGGAGCAGCAGTTTACTACTATCTCAAGGACTCTAATGGAGTCTAACAAGTTCGTCTCTACTACCAATGTTCAGATCAGTAGTCTGAGAAAGCAGGTAGACAGATTAGAAGCAGAGGTCAATGAGATTCGTGACCAGATTGAGAACCAGTCTGAAGAGTCAGAGAAACTATCAAACTTCGTAGACAACCTTGCTGCTGTAACAACAAAGATCTCTGATGGCAACCTAGAGATCTCTAAGCACCAGTTTGTGTATGATCTACTGAAGGATGGTGGAGTCAAGTCCAATATCATCCGTAAGTACATCCCTCTCATCAATAAGAATGTAAACAAGTATCTACAGATGATGGAGTTCTACATCAACTTCAATCTTGATGAGGAGTTCAATGAGACTGTAGTATCACCAATCCACGAGAGGTTCTCTTACTCCTCGTTCTCTGAGGGTGAGAAGATGCGTATTGACCTTGCACTACTATTCACCTGGCGTGAGGTTGCCCGTGTCCGTAACTCAGTCAACACCAACCTCCTGATTATGGACGAGGTGTTTGACTCATCTCTCGATGGTTTTGGCACAGAAGAGTTCCTCAAGATCATCCGTTATGTGGTGAAAGATGCTAATATCTTTATCATCAGTCACAAGCAGGAGTTACACGAGAGGTTTGACTCTGTGTTGAGATTTGAAAAGGAGAAAGGTTTCTCCAAACTTACATCTAAATAAAAATGTACCGATGAATAATTATGAAACTCATTAACGTATTGGGAATTCTAGGCATCATTGTCTTCGCAGGAGCAGGACTACAGCACGGACAATTCCATCTTTATAATGGTTTAGTCCCACACGTACACGAAAACGGAGTGATCCACAGTCACTGATTATGAAATTTACTGATTTGATTTGGGAATTGCCAAACGCAGTTCCCGATACTTTATGTGATGACTTAGTAAACTTCTTTGAGGAAGAAATTGATCTTCAATATGAAGGTGTAACTGCTGGCGGAGTCAATAAACATATCAAAGACTCTGTGGACCTTAGGATGAATTCTGAGGTTTGCCCTGAGTTAGATGAAAGACTCTATCAAGTTGTCACTAAAGATAATGATGAATATGTAAAGAAGATCGCAAAAGCACTATATCCTGAGGATCTGGAGCATTTGGTAATCAATTGTATGATGTCAGATACTGGTTACCAGATTCAGAAGACCGTGAAGGATGGTTTCTATAGGTGGCATAATGATTTTGATGTCTCTCCAGTTCTAGATACTATCCCATCACTTGATACTCCTTGCCTTAATAATGCATGGCCAGATGTAGGAACTGAGGAAAGACTCTATACCTTTATATACTACCTATCCGGTGATTTTGAGGGTGGTAGAACTCAGTTCTACTTTAATGGTGAAATCCATAGTGTGACTCCAGAGAAAGGTAAAGGACTTTGGTTCCCTGCCAATACTCTTTATACACACAGAGGAGAACCTGTAGTGTCTGGTGAGAAATATCTAGTTACTGGATGGATATTCAATGCTAATAGGCGAAGAGCATCTGGTTCTTATGCCAGATCAGAAGGATTTAGATCTGATTATGGTGAAGATAATATGATTTTCAGACGGGGTAGTAATGGTGCAATGACGAATCGTCCACTTTAATAACTGTCCACTCGATTGAAATGGTTACCTCTGCCCGTGTATAATAGTCACATACACAGCACAGCGTTATGGTTAATCTCGAAGTCAAAGGCACTCTCGCAAAACTCCTCGCTACTGAGGATCTTATTATTGAGCACCGTAATGTCTCTACTGCATCTTTTGATGTTGACCGTCGTGTGCTGACACTACCTCGCTGGGAGAAAGCAACCAGCGAGGTTTTTGATTTGTTGATCGCCCACGAGGTCGGGCACGCCCTCTTCACTCCTGCTGATGACTGGAATGAGATTGCTGAGGTTCCAGGCATCTACATCAATATTGCTGAGGATGCTCGTATTGAGAAGTTGATGAAGCATCGCTTCGGTGGTCTAC